>Burrito_p2__coassemble_390_pt1 | contig 71532 bp, 90 predicted proteins | sample Burrito_p2__metabat2_high_PE_020 | metagenome-assembled genome bin Burrito_p2
GCACCAGCCTGTCACGCTGGGGGTCGTCGGTTCGAGCCCGATCCGGGTCGCTTTTTTGCCTCTGTAGCTCAGTAGGTAGAGCAGGGGACTGAAAATCCCCGTGTCATTGGTTCGATTCCGATCGGAGGCACCACAAAACGGAAGTCTGAAAAAGTCTTCCGCATATGCGGCCGTAGCTCATCTGGTAGAGCGCCACCTTGCCAAGGTGGAGGTAGCGAGTTCGAGCCTCGTCGGCCGCTCCAGTACGAAGCCGTTGCAAATGCAGAGATGCAGATGCAACGGTTTCTTTTTTTGTATGCGGGGCGCGGCTCATTCGTTTTTTTATGGAAAATGTGCATTCAATCCCGATTCTTTGCGCCGGGAGTTGACAGAACCTGCTCTTGATTTTATACTGGAATTGTATTGACAAGATCCCGGAAGCAGGGCTGTCCCTGGGCCGGTCCACGCCCTCTGCCGTGTGGTGCAGAGGGCGCTTTTTCACGGGCGCAGGGGGCTTGCAGGGGTCTGAGTGACCGTCCCGGGCGGACAAGCGGATCGGAACGGAAACAAATAAAGGAGGGAGAACGCTTGATCTTTGGCAAGTACATCAACCGCTATTACCTTAAAAATGCACCGGCTTTGCTGCTGGGTATGCTGGCATTGATAGTGGTGGACATCATCCAGCTCAAAGTACCGGAACTGTATCGTCTGGTGATCAACGGCATCAACCTGGGACAGGTGACGGTGGATGGGCAGCTGGTGCCGTTTGATAAGATGGTGCTGCTGCAGCAGATCTGCCTGCCCATGATCTTTATCGTGATCACCATGGTGATCGGCCGCTTTTTGTGGCGGGTCTGCTTTTACGGCTCTGCGGTCAAGGTAGAGGCGGAGCTGCGGGAGCGGATGTTTGACCACAGCCGCCGGCTGTCGCAGCAGTATTATCAGGTGAACAAGGTGGGCAACCTGATGAGCCTGTACACCAACGACCTGGATACCATCCAGGAGTGCTTTGGCGACGGTGTGCTGATGTTCTGTGATGCGCTGGTGCTGGGACTGATGGCGCTGTTCAAGATGTGGCAGATGAGCAGCACTCTGACCCTGCTGGCGCTGATCCCGGCTTTGATCATGTTTGCCATCGGCACCATCATGGGGCAGATGCTGACCCAAAAGTGGGAGCTGCGGCAGCAGGCTTTTTCGGACCTGTCGGACTTTGCGCAGGAGAACTTCTCCGGCATTGCGGTGATCAAAGCCTTTGTCAAGGAGCTGAAAGAGCTGCTTGCATTCCGTAAACTGAACAAGGAAAACGAAGAGATCAATGTGCTGTATACCAAGCTCTCCACCCTTTTGCAGATCCTGGTCACCCTGTTTGTGGAGGCAGTGGTCTGCGTGATCCTGGGGTACGGCGGCTATCTGGTGTATATGGGCAAGTTCAACGCCGGACAGCTGGTGGAGTATATTGGTTATTTTGAGGCCATCGTCTGGCCCATTATGGCTGTGTCCATGCTGATCGAAAAAACATCCCGCGGCAAGGCTTCGCTCAACCGCATCAGCGAGCTGCTGGACGCCCCCATCGATGTGGCAGACCGTCCCGGTGTGCCTGCGCTGGAAAATGTCAAGGGCGGCATCGAGTTCCGGGATCTGACCTTCCGTTATCCGGACGGCGAGTTCGATGTGCTGCAGAACGTCTCCTTCAAGATCGAACCGGGGGAGAGCGTGGGCATCGTGGGCAAGACCGGTGCGGGCAAGACAGCCCTGGTGGATCTTCTGCTGCGCACCTACAATGTGCCGGACGGCACCTTGTTTGTGGATGGGCAGGATGTAAACAGTGTTACCATCCGGTCGGTACGCTCTGCCTGCGCCTATGTGCCACAGGATAACTTCCTGTTCTCGGATACCATTGCCCACAACATCGGCTTTGGCGTGGACGATGCCACTGCGGAACAGATCGACCGTGCCGCAGCTCTGGCAGATGTGCGGGATAATATCGTGGATTTCAAGGATGGCTTTGAGACCATGCTGGGTGAGCGCGGCGTTACCGTTTCCGGCGGACAGAAGCAGCGCATCTCCATTGCCCGCGCTTTGCTGAAGGATGCGCCCATCCTGATCCTGGATGACTCGGTGTCGGCGGTGGATACCCGCACCGAGAAGGTGATCTTGGAAAACCTGCGCACCAGCCGGGCGGGTCAGACCACCTTGCTGATCGCTCACCGCATCTCTACTGTGAAAGATCTGGACAAGATCGTATTTTTGGAGGCTGGCCGCATTGAAGATGTGGGCACCCATGCGCAGCTGTATGCCCGCTGTGCCGAGTACCGGCGCATGGTAGATCTGCAGCAGCTGGAGGATGAGACAGGGGGGGAGAACAATGGCTGATTTTAACCCGCTTTTGCTGGTGGGCGGCATCATCGGTGCTGTGTCGGCACTGCTGATCGGCGCTTATGCAGCGGTCAAGGATAAAAAAGCTGCCATGGGTTTTGAGCGCAATATGCCGGATGGGGAGATCGTCCGCCGCCTGGCGGCGTATGCACGGCCCTATCTGCCGCAGTTTGTGGTTGTAGGCTTTTTGATGCTGTTCTCTATCTCCTACGATATCATTTCGCCGCTCCTGATCGGTTATATCGAGGAACTGGTGGTGGGCACCTTTGCGCTGAAGCACCTGTTTGCGGCAGTGGCTGTATATGCCGGAGTGCTGCTGTTCTCGATGGGCAGCACCTATTTCCAAGCGGTGATCCTGCAAAAAGTGGGACAGCGCATCGTTTCTGATCTGCGTGAGGATCTGTTTGTCCATATCGAGTCGCTGTCCCATGAGCAGCTCAACGAGATCCCGGTGGGCAAGCTGGTCACCCGTGTGACCAACGACACCAACGCTATCTCCATGATGTTCACCAATCTGCTGGTCAACCTGACCAAAAATGCGTTTGTGATCTTGGGCATCCTGGTGGCGATGGTCTGCCTGAATTATGAGCTGACCCTGATGGTGCTGTGCTTTGTGCCCTTTATCGTGCTGTTTACGGTGATCTTCCGCAAGTTTTCCCGCCGGGCGTACCGCAAGGTAAAGGATGCTACCACCGATATCAACACCTACCTGTCCGAGAACCTCTCCGGCATCAAGGTCACCCAGATCTTTGGCCGGGAGGATGAGAAGCAGGCGGATTTCTGCCGCCGCAGCCAGGCACTGGCAAAGGCAAAGCAGGAGCAGATCTTCGTGTTTGGTGTGTTCCGTCCGCTGGTGTATATGCTGTACATCAGCTCGATCCTGTGCCTGTTCTACCTGGGCGGTATGGGCTATCTGGAGGGGACCAGCTTTTTGGGACAGACCCTGACCAGCGGCACCATCGTTACCTTTTATATGTACATTGCCAAGTTCTTTACCCCCATCCAGAACCTGGCGGAACAGTTCAACTGGCTGCAATCTGCGCTGGCTTCCGGTGAAAAGGTCTTTTCCATCATGGATATCCAGCCTAAGCTGGTGGATGCACCGGATGCCATCGAGCTGGAGGAGGTCAAGGGCGAGATCGAGTTCCGGGATGTGTGGTTCAGCTATGTACCGGGGGAGTGGGTGCTGCAGGGAGTGTCCTTCCACATCCATCCCCGGGAGACGGTGGCCTTTGTTGGCTCGACCGGCTCCGGCAAGAGCACCATCCTCTCTTTGATCTGCCGCAATTATGAGTTCCAGAAAGGCCAGATCCTGATCGACGGAGTGGACATCCGCAAGATCAAGATCTCCTCTCTGCGGCGGCATTTTGGCCAGATGCTGCAGGATGTGTTCCTGTTCTCCGGCACCATTCGTTCCAACCTGCTGCTGCGGATGGATGGGGTGCCGGATGAGGAGATCCTGCGGGTATGCCATTATGTCAACGCAGATCAGTTCATCGCCAAGCTGGATCATGGCCTGGATGAGGAAGTACGGGAGCGGGGCAACAACTTCTCTGCCGGTCAGCGGCAGCTGCTCAGCTTTGCCCGCACCTTGCTGCATAAGCCTAGCGTCATGATCCTGGACGAAGCAACGGCCAACATTGATACCGAGACCGAGATCCTGATCCAGGACTCGCTGGAAAAGATGCGCACGGTGGGCACTATGCTGATCGTGGCGCACCGGCTGTCCACGATCCAGCACGCAGACAATATTATCGTGCTGTCCCATGGTAAGATCCTGGAGCAGGGCAACCACCAGCAGCTGCTGGCGCAGCATGGACGGTACTATCAGCTTTACACCCTGCAATACAGCAAGGAGCAGATCAGCAAGCACTGATCAAAAGGCAAAAACATAAGCGTGTATATGGCCTGCGCGTCTGCGCAGGCCATATTTTTTGCCGCAGCCCCCATAAGTGTAACCGTCCGATCCAGAAAAAAACCTTGCAATTTTTGGGGGCAGCGATTATTATAAAAAGATAAAAGACAGCAAAAAAGGAGATCGGCCATGACCCTGACCGAACAAAAGCAAGCGCAGCGTCAGGCGGGCGTTGCGGCACGGAAGGCACTGTCTGCGCAGGTGCGCAGTGCAGCGGATGCAGCCATCTGCGCGGGGATCTGTCAGACGGAAGCGTACCGCTGCGCAGGGACGCTGCTGGTGTATGCAGCCTGGGGCGGGGAGGTGGATCTGTCGGCTTTGATCCAAACCGCCCAACAGGACGGCAAGACCGTGGCCTGGCCGGTCTGCGGCGAAGGATATCGTCTTACAGCGGTGGTGCCCGGCCCGGCGGGCTGGCAGGCCGGACGTTACGGCATCCCGGCACCGGTGCTGGACGGCGCACAGATCCTGCGCCCGGACCAGTTGGATCTGGTGGTGACGCCCTGCACAGCGTTTGACCCGGATTGCGGCCGGGTGGGCATGGGCAAAGGATATTACGACCGATTTCTGCCGCTGTGCACCCATGCGTTCCGGCTGGGGGCAGCCTATGAGGTGCAAAAGGTGGAGCAGGCTGCTGCGGACCTAAACGATCAGCGGCTGGATGCTGTTATTACGGAAGGGAGAGTATATCGATGCAAGATCTGACTGCACTGGCCTGCAGCGATTTTTTGTCGGCCTTGGCAGGGCCTGCTGCGGCGCCGGGGGGCGGAGGTGTGTCGGCTTTGGCCGGTGCGCTGGGCGTTGCTTTGGGCAATATGGTGGGCAGCCTGACGGTGGGTAAGCCCAAGTATGCAGCTGTGGAACCGGAGATCCGGGCATTGAATTCGCAGGCGGAATCCCTGCGCTGCCAGCTGGAAGTGTTGATCCAGGCAGATGCAGAGGCGTTTGCGCCGGTGGCTGCTGCGTACCGGATGCCCCGGGCTACCCCGGAGCAGGCGGCGGAAAAGGCGGCGGCCTTGGAAGCTGCCTTGGCGGGAGCGTGTGCAGTGCCGATGCAGGTCATGGAGCTATCTGCCCAGGGCATTGCCCTGGCAGAGCAATACGCCGCCAAAGGCAGTGTGCTGGCGGTATCGGATGCAGGGTGTGCAGCCGTTTTGTGCCAGACTGCGCTGCGCTGCGGCCTGCTGAATCTTTACGCAAATACAAAATTGATGGCGGATCGCAGCCGTGCCAAAGAGCTGAACGCACAGGCAGAAACGCTGCTGACAGCCTGGACGGGACGGGCAGATCGGCTCTGGCGGCAGACCGCAAAGGATCTGGGAGGAGAGGGAGAATGTCTCAGCTGCTGAAAGGCGGGCCGGTGGCCGCCGCATTGAACGAAAAGACCGCAGCACTTTGCGCTGCATTGACCCAGCGGGGCGTGACCCCCACGCTGGCAGTGGTGCGTGTGGGCGAAAAGGAGGATGACCTGGCGTATGAGCGGGGGCTGCTGGCCCGCTGCGCAAAGGTGGGGGTGGCGGTGCGCTGCTTTCCTCTGCCGGAACAGGTGTCCCAGGCCCGGTTGATGGAACAGATCCAGCAGATCAACCAGGACAGCAGCATCCACGGCTGCCTTTTGCTGCGCCCGCTGCCCGCTGGACTGGATGAGGAAACGGTGCGGAATATGCTGGACCCGGCCAAGGATGTGGACGGGATCACCGATGCTTCTCTGGCAGGGCTGGTCAGCGGCAGCGGCCGGGGCTTTGCCCCCTGCACTGCGCAGGCCTGCCTGGAGATCCTGCAGCACTATGCCATTCCGCTGGAAGGCAAGCGGGCTGTAGTGGTGGGGCGCAGCTTGGTGGTGGGGCGGCCTGCGGCTTTGCTGCTGGACCGCGCCAATGCCACGGTGACGGTCTGCCACTCCCGCACCCAGGATCTGGCCGCTGTCTGCCGCCAGGGAGATATACTGGTGGCGGCGCTGGGGCGTGCCCAGGCGCTGCGGTCGGAGTGCTTCCGGGCGGGACAGGTCGTGGTGGATGTGGGCATCCATGTGGGCGCAGACGGAAAACTCTGCGGGGATATCTGCCAGGAAGATGCTTTGCAAGCAGACCTTGCATTTACCCCGGTGCCGGGCGGCGTAGGGGCTGTGACCACCGCGATCCTGGCGCTGCATGTGGCGCAGGCTGCTCAGTCCGCCTCAAATTCCGACTGATGCTGCCGGAAAAAGTCGTAGTAGATGCGCACATTCGGCAGTTGAGTCCAGGGCGCAGTTTCCACGGGGACCGTATCCAGGTCGTAGATGCGTGCCCCAGGGATGGCCAGCAAAAAAGGCGAGTGGGTAGCCAATACCAGCTGACAGCCCTCGAACCGGGCGCAGCCATATAAGAGCTCTGCCAGCTGGATCTGACGCTCGGCACTGAGGCTGTTTTCCGGCTCATCCAGCAGATAGAGTGCCCGGGGTTTCAGCTGTATCTGAAAGTAATGCAGGGCGCTCTCCCCGTTGGACTGGGTGCGGATATTGTTGGTGACCCGCTGGCGCACATATTGGGTGGTGGAGCTGCGCCGGGCAGCCAGCCCCTGTTTAAACTCTTCATAATCCTCCATGGAGTGGAGCCGGAGCGGGGTGTTTTTGTAGTGCTGGTACTCCGCAAACAGATCCTCCCGGCGGCGGTCCACCCCGTCGTTGAAGTCCCGCACGCCGAACATATAGTCAAAAACATCGTCGCTGGTGATGATGCGGCTGTTGTCCGGCAGATGCCGCAGAGTGGAGGCTTTGCACAGCTGTACATAGTCATCAAACAGTGCGCTGTGGTTGAAGCTGCTCTTCCGGGGCAGGGCCAGTTTTTGTGCGATGATGTTCAGCATCGTGCTTTTGCCGGAGCCATTGCCGCCGTAAAAGATCGTCACTGCATCAAATACGATCCGCTCCCACTGCTTTTTGGGGAAGTGCTGGAAAGGATAGACACTGTCGTATGCATACTCGGCATTTTTATGCCGGAAATAGCGCCATTCGTCGTCTGCATCCGGCAGACGGAACTCGTCCAGATAAAGCATCGCTGCAAGACCTCCTGTACAGGCTGTGGGTATTTTTAGTTTGATTATAGCGCAGAGCGCTGCCCAGAACAAGAGCAGCCCCTGTGCTGCAATAATAACAAAGGAGATGGCAGTATGGAGTACAAACGCTTTTATGATGCGATCGTTGTCCGGTTGGATAAAGGGGAGGAGATCCTGGAACAGATGCGAGAGCTGGCTATGATGGAAAAGATCCACCTGGCCAGCGTCCAGGGCATCGGCGCGGTGGACAAGTTTACCATCGGCGTGTTTGACACCCAGGCAAAGCAGTTCTGTCCGCGGGAATACACTGGCTGCTATGAGATCGTATCGCTGACGGGGTCCATCAACACGATGAACGGAGAGTTCTACTGTCACCTGCACATGAGCGCAGCAGACGGCACCGGTGCGGTGGTGGGCGGCCACCTGAGCAATGCACGGATCAGCGCCACTGCCGAGCTGGTGATCCGCACCCTGCCGGGGCGGGTAGAGCGGGTGTATGACCCAGAGATCGGGCTGAACCTGCTGGATTTTTAAGAGGATACAAAACTGCCCCTGCGCACAAGTCCGTGCGCAGGGGCAGTTTTTGTTTACAGGCTGGTGAGCACCAGGGCGCATAAGGGCAAAGTCAGGATGCTGAGCAGGGTTGTCAGCACCACGCTGCCCGCGGCAAAGCCCTCGTCGTGGCCGAACTGCACCGCAAATACAGAGGTGATGGCCGCCGCAGGGCAACATTCCAGCAGGACGACCACCTGAGAGACGGTGCCAAAATGCAGCAGACCCAGCAGGGCAAACAGGGCCATGCATACAGCAGGGATCAGCAGCATACGCACACCGGCCAGCTGCCAGATCTGCCGGTCGGCCAGGATGGTGCGCAGGTTGCCGGAGCCGATCAGCATCCCGGTGATCAGCATAGAGAGCGGGGTGTTCATGCCGCCCAGCAGCTGCAGGGGCTGGGCGATCAGCGAGGGCAAAGGCAGCTGCAGCAGATAGATGGTCAGGCCGATGACCATGGCGTACAGCACCGGAGTGTGCAGCAGACTGCGGCCCAGCTCCCGGGCGCTGGCCTTGCCGCTGACCAGTCCATAGCCCAAGGTCCACAGCAGCAGGTTGAATACGGTAACGTAGGCGCTGGCATACAGCAGACCCTCGGCGCCAAACAGAGCAGAGATCAGCGGGAAGCCCATGTACGCCGCATTGGAAAAAATGCAGGCAAAGCGGAAGATCGAAGCCCGGCTGTCTTTGCGGCGGGCGGTGAGCAGAACGGTCACGCCGGTGCCCAGCAGAATGGCCAGCACACTGAGGCCGAAAGCCGCCAGCAGGTTGCGCAAGATCTCCATGCTGAACTCCATCTGGTAGGAGTTCAGGATCATGGCAGGCACCACTACATTGACCAGCAGCCCGCTGAGGGTCTGTTTGCCCTCACTGCGCAGGATGCCGGCTTTGGTGGCCGCTGCACCGGTAAAGATCAGTAAAAACAGCACCGCAACCTGTTGGGCGGTGATCATTGCCAGCTGCATGGGCAAAGTCCTCCTTGTCTGTTGGATACATCTAACCTAGATATAGCACGGGAGAGGGGATTTTGCAAGCCCTCAGGCCAAAAAAGAGACAAAAAAGACCCGCCGGAGCGGGTCGAGGGATCATTTCAGGGTGCCGTCCAGGACCTGGTTGTAGTACCAGGGCTTTGGTGCACGGAAGGTCTTGCCGCTGAGGAAGGCGAAATCCGGCTGCGAGAAGTGCGGCAGGACCAGCTCCCAGGCGCACAGAGCCTGGTATTTCAGCTTCAGCTCTCGATTAGCGGCATTGTTGCCGTACTTGCTGTCGCCCAGGATAGGGCAGCCGATGCTGGCCATGTGGGCGCGGATCTGATGGGTGCGCCCGGTGATCAGGCGGACCTTGAGCAGAGCCAGGCGGCCGGAGACGGCCAGGGTCTCGTACTGGGTCTCCACCTGTTTGGCGCCGGGCAGCTTTTCGCCTACGATCTTGACGATGCCGCGGTCTGCGTCCTTGAGCAGGTAGCCCCCCAACACGCCTTCCGGCGGGGTGGGGCGGCCAAAGGTGACACAAAGATAGTTCTTTTGCACCTCCCGGCTTTTGATGGCTTCCAGGAAGATCTGCTCTGCCTCCGGGGTCTTGGCGATGATCACCAGACCGCTGGTGCCGGTATCCAGCCGGTGGCACAGGGCCGGCTGATACAGGCTGTTCTCGCTGTATTCGCCCTGCTGGTTCAGGTACAGCAGCGCACGGTTCAGCAGGGTGTCATCCTCCGGGCCGTCTACTGCCAGCCCGGCGGGTTTGTTGGCTACCAGGATCTGGGGGCAGTCGTATACGACCTGCGCAGGGCAGCGGGCGTTTTTCCAGGCAGGGCCATCCACCCGGATGCCTTCGTCCAGCACGTCGTCCAGGATAAACAGCTTGATCTCATCCCCGGCCATCACACGGGTGGACAGGGGCTGCTTTTTGCCGTTCAGCTTGATCTTATTTTCCCGCAGAGCCTTGTTCAGACGGCCCGGATTCAGGGCGGGATACTGCTGCATCAGGTAATTGTCCAGCCGGGTAGGGGCCAGGCATTTCACTTTCAATATCTTCACGGAAGGTTCCCTTTCTTTCACATTGATACGGTGTGTTCTTCTTATTTTAGCCGAAAATGCGGTAGGCTGTCAAGTAAGGACGCTTTGGGACGCAGTGTCAGGCGGCGGACAGAGCAAAGCGTACGCCCCTGCTGCCAAGGATAGTCCTCGGAGAGAGATACCACGCCATGAAAACGGAGGGAGACAGGGGCCGCAGGGCTGGCCAGCAGCCAGTCTGCCTGTATGGGCCTTGCAAGAGAGGCATCGCCGGATACAGCTGCCAGCGTGTGCCCGCCTGCGGTGATGCGCACGATACACCCGTCCCTGGTACGCAGTACCTCTGCTCCGACCCCGCCGCATTGGGCGGTGCGGCTGTGCAGCGCAGGCCATTGCGCTGGCTGGAACCGTCGGTGGGCGGGCAGCGTGCAAGGCGTTTTGGGGGACAAACGCAGGTCAATGAGCAGCTGCAGGTCGGCACCGCGGCGCTGCAGCAAAGTCTCCACAGCGCTTTGTGCAGCATCCCCGCCCCGGAACAGTACGACAGCCTGTCCGGATTGGGTGATCACTACGGCGGGAGCGGTGGAACTGCCGGCCAATTCTACATGGATCAGATCCCGGCTCAGGGCGCTGCCCATATAAATGGCGGCGCCCGCTGCCAGCATAAGGGCAGGCAGAGCGATGCGCAGACGGACCTTTTTGTGCAGCGCTGCTCCTGCAAGAGCCAAAAGCAGCAGGCAGACGATGGCCCCATAGCTCGTATCAAAATAGAGCTGTGCCCCTGGCCATCCAGCGACCCACCGGGCCCAGGTGTTGAGCAGGACGGTCAGCGCTCCCGCACCAAAGGAGCAGCTGTAATACAGCCAGCGCAGCGCAGGGAATAAGCCGGTGATAGCGGCAGCGATCCCCAGCAGCATCAGCGGCTGCACCAGCCACAGCACCGCCAGGCTGGATACCAGGGCATAGGCGCTGACGCTCATGCCCCGCAGCACCAGCACGGGGAAGGTGGCTGCGGAAGCGCCGCAAGAGATGCAAAAGCCCTCCCAAACGGGGGCAAGGCATCGGATGCACCAGCGGGGCAGGGACTTTGGCATCTTCTGACGGAGATACTTTGCCCCTCTTTTGGCATAGGAGGCACCGGCCAGCGTGCCAAGGACGGCTGCAAAGGAGAGCTGAAACCCTACGTCGCAGGCCGCATAGCCGTTGCTCAGACTCATCAGCAGGCCAGCTGCCGCCAGACTGGTCCATGGGTCGGGCGGGCCATAGACCCACACCCCCAAAGCGCTGATCCAGATGGCTACAGCAGCCCGGAGAACAGAGGGCGTGAACCCTGTGACCCCGATCAGCAGCAGAGCACACAGGCTGCGGGCCAGCGCAGTGATTCGGCGGGTGCAGTAGCGCTGCTCTCGCTTTTTGGACAGAAGCGGCCCGAGTGCACCGCCGCACAGCAAGGTGACGTGCATCCCGCTGACGACCAGTACATGGGATAATCCAGCTGAGCGGTAAGCTGCGTTCATTTCTGGGGGGAGAGCGGTGCGGTCTCCTGCGATCATAGCAGCCAGTACCCCGCCGGTGTCCTTGTCCAACAGTTTTTGCAGAGACTGGCTGAGTTTATGCTGCAGCCGTGCGGTGCGGGCACGGAAACTGGTGCTTTTTCCTTTTGGAAGGAAGTCGGACTGATACACGGCACAGAGCGCCGACCCGTCTGCATAGGAATCCAGAGCCTGGGCGGGGTCAGGCGGTTCCAGTGCAAAGCGTCCGCTGATCCGATCCCCGGCGGCACAAAGGGGCAGGCTGGGACAGTGGACCTGGAATCCGGCCTTCTGCCCGCCTGCAAGCTCCACCCAAAGCACCGCCTGCACCGTTTTTGGAGAAAATCCGGGCTGGATCTGCTGCACTTGTGCGGTGAGCAAAAGCTGCTTGCCGGCGTAGCGCGCCTGCAGAGAGCGGATGCCCAGCTGGCTTGCCCATAACAGCAGCAGACCTGCGCCTGCCCCGGCAAGCATACACCAGACTGCTTTGGAGCAGTGGCGGCGTGCAAACAGAAAGATAAAAAATGCCGCGAAGGGCAGCAAAAACGCCCCTCGCGGCAAAAAAGCGCAAAAGATCTCTACGGCCAATGCACTTGCACAAAAAATGCACAGCGGCCGTCTCATAGGATTATTAGTGGAAGAACAGGGGCAGCGGCTCCAGGAACAGGATGTCCTCGCGCTCCGCGGCATCGCCCTCGGCCAGCACAGCAGCCTGGCCTACGATCTCGCAGTTGGTCTGCTTGGCCAGCTCATCCAGAGCCTTCAGAGAGCCGCCGGTGGAAATGACGTCGTCCACCACCAGCACCCGCTTGCCGTTCATCTTCTCCAGCTCCTTGCGGTCAATGACCAGCTTCTGCTTGCCGGCGGTCGTGATGGACTCGTCCTCCACGATCACGGGGTCGCTCATGTAGAGCTTGACGCCCTTGCGTGCGCAGATGTAGGGCTTGCCGCTCTGACGGCTCATCTCGTGTGCCAGGGGGATGCCCTTGGCCTCGGCAGTGAGCAGGATGTCAAACTCCGGGCACTTTTTCAGCAGCTCGGCAGCGGTAGCCACGGTCAGCTCGGCATCGCCCAGCATGATAAAGGCCGCAATGTCCAGGTGGTCATTCACCTTGCAGATGGTCAGCTCACGGGTCAGACCCGCAACGTGCAGGGTATACGTATTATCCATAATGAATTTTTCCTTTCTCGCTCCGGTTCAAACGGGCAGAACTTCGCCGCCCAGAACATGGAAGTGGAGGTGAGGCACAGTCTGTCCGGCATCCGGCCCCACATTGGAGACGACCCGGTAGCCGTTTTCCAGCCCGGTCTGCTGGGCCAGCTGAGCGATCACCGCAAAGATGTGCCCCAGCAGAGCCGCATCGCCCTCGGTCAAGGCAGCCGCCGAAGCAATGTGGCGCTTGGGGATGACCAAGAAGTGGACCTTGGCCTGCGGGTGGATGTCGTAGAAGGCAAGCACCTGCTCATCCTCATAGAGCTTGTTTGCCGGGATCTCGCCCGCCGCGATCTTGCAGAATAAACACTCTTCCATCCGAAAATGCTCCTTTCCTGGGTACAGCAACGGTACAAGCAAATACAGATCTTACAGGCCCAGGGTCTTGCGGACGATGTTGCCCACAGCCTGCAGTGCCTCGTCGATCTTGGTCTCATCCTTCAGGCCGGCCATAGCAAAGTCCGGCTTGCCGCCGCCCTTGCCGCCGGCAATGGCAGCCAGCTCCTTGACCAGCGCACCGGCCTTCAGGTTCTGCTGCTGTGCCAGGCCATTGGTGGCCACAGCCATGGTCAGCTTCTCCTCGGCCTTGCCCACCAGCACAGCCACCACCGGGTTCTTGGCCTTGTCGCGGATGGTATCGCACATGCCGCGCAAAGTGTCGCCGGAGGTGCCGGTAAAGTAGGCGGAAATGATCTTGACGCCGCCGACATCCTCGGCATCGTCAAACAGGGTCTCAACCTTGGAGGCTGCGATCTTGGCCTTCAGCTCGTCCAGCTCACGGCTCATAGCCTTGTTTTCGGCCATGACGGTCTCGGCGCGCACCGGCAGTGCGGCCACATTGTTGGCCTTCAGGGTGGCAGCCACGCTGCGCAGCATCACTTCCTGCAGGTTTGCACGCAGCAGCAGGTTTTTGCCGGTGACGGCTTCGATGCGGCGGATGCCGGCAGCCACAGAGGACTCGCTGACGATCTTGAAGCAGCCGATCTGAGCGGTGTTCTGCACATGGGTGCCGCCGCAGAACTCATCGGACCAGCCCTGGATATCGACAACGCGGACAACGTCGCCGTATTTCTCGCCAAACAGAGCCATAGCGCCCAGCTTCTTGGCTTCCTCAATGGGCATCTCATTGACGCACACCGGCATAGCCTCAAAGATCTTATCGTTCACCAGCTGTTCCACGCGGGCCAGCTCCTCCGGGGTAACGGCGCTGAAGTGGGTGAAGTCAAAGTGGGTCAGCTCCTCGCTCTGGTAGGAACCTGCCTGGTGCACATGGTCACCCAGCACCTCCCGCAGGGCAGCCTGCAGCAGGTGGGTGGCGGTGTGGTTGCGGCAGACAGCCATGCGGAACTCACGGTCCACACGGGCATTCAGGCAGTCGCCCACCTTAACGATGCCGCTTTCCAGCACACAGGTGTGGACGTAGTAGCCCTTGGGGGTCTTTTTCACGTCCAGCACCCGCAGGGTGCAGCTGTCGTTCTCCAGCAGACCGTGGTCTGCGACCTGGCCGCCCATCTCAGCATAGAGGGGGGTCTTGTCCAGCACCACCAGCACGCCTTCCTTGGCCTGGTCATCGGTGGAGATAGCCTCGGTCAGGGTCTCTTCGTCGCTCAGAGCCACAACGGTGCCCTGGTCCTCCAGGGTGGTATAGCCGGTAAAGACGGTGGGCTCGGCCTCCAGAGCGCCAAACAGATCCTCGCTCCAGCCGGAGATGTTCTTTTTCAGACGCTCAGCCCGGGCACGCTCCTTCTGCTTTTTCATCTCTGCGTGGAAGCCTTCCTCGTCGATATCCAGGCCCTGCTCGGCGGCGATCTCACGGGTCAGATCCAGCGGGAAACCGAAGGTATCGTTCAGCTTAAAGACATCCACACCGCTCAGCAGGTGGGCATGGGCCTTCTCCAGCTTGTCGATCATGGTGTTCAGGATGTTGATGCCGGCATCGATGGTGCGGGCAAAGTTTGCCTCCTCGGTGCCGATGACCTTCTTGATATAAGCGGCATGCTCCCGCAGCTCCGGGTAGGCAGACTCGCTGGACTGGATCACAGTCTCCACCAGCTCTACCAGGAAGGGGCGCTGGATGCCCAGCATCCGGCCATGGCGGGCAGCACGGCGCAGCAGACGGCGCAGCACATAGCCGCGGCCTTCGTTGGAGGGCAGGATGCCGTCCGACACCATGAAGGTGCAGCTGCGGATGTGGTCGGTGATCACGCGGATGGAGATATCGTCCTTGTCGTTGGCACCGTAGGTCTTGTTGGCGATGCGCTCCACATGGTGCAGCACGCTCTGCACAGTGTCCACCTCAAACAGGTTGCCCACGCCCTGCATCACGCAGGCCAGGCGCTCCAGACCCATGCCGGTGTCGATGTTGGGGCGGGGCAGGCGCTCGTAGTGGCCCTTGCCGTCCGAGTCGAACTGGCTGAACACCAGGTTCCAGATCTCCATATAGCGGTCGCAGTCGCAGCCGACGCCGCAGGTGGGCTTGCCGCAGCCGTACTGCGGGCCGCGGTCGAAGTGGATCTCAGAGCAGGGGCCGCACGGACCAGAGCCGTGCTCCCAGAAGTTGTCCTCCTTGCCCAGGCGCACCATGTGATCCGGGGCGATGCCCACCTTCTGGGTCCAGATCTCGTAGGCCTCGTCGTCTTTCTCATATACCGAGATATAGAGCCGGTCCTTGGGAATGGCCATCCACTCCTCGCTGGTCAAAAACTCCCAAGCCCAGGGGATGACCTCATCCTTAAAATAATCCTGGAACGAGAAGTTGCCCAGCATCTCAAAGAAGGTGCCGTGCCGGGCGGTGATGCCCACCCGCTCGATATCCGGGGTGCGGATGCACTTCTGGCAGGTGGTCACCCGATGACGGGGCGGCTCTTCCTGCGCCAGAAACCATTTTTTCATGGGGGCCATGCCGCTGTTGATCAGCAGCAGGCTGGGGTCGTTTTTGGGTACCAGGGGGAAGCTGTCCAGCCGCAGGTGGCCTTTGCTCTCAAAAAAGCTCAGATAGCGGTCGCGCAGTTCATTCAAACCGGTCCATTGCATAGGTTGATTCTCCTCACATCGTTGTGTTGCGTATGGCAGGAGCCAAGCGGCTCCAAGACCCTTTGGCAGACGAAAAAATAAAACAGCCCCCATCCCCTCAGGGACGAAGGCTGCTGTAAGCTCCGTGGTACCACCCAGATTGCAGGTGCAGGACCTGCCTCTTTTGCCGCGCTAACGCTGCGGTGCGTCCAGCTCATTTCGCCGGAGGCTCCGGGGTGGCGTGTGCTGTGCTTACCGGGAGACCTTGCAGCCTGCGGGTCTCCTCTCTGGCCGGTATTGCTTACAGCGCTGGCCCCATCTATGCCGTCTGTCATGATCTTTGATGGGCGCAGGACAGGCCCATCAGGCCAGCTTGCGTACATTTCAAATTATAACATGGCCGCGGCATTTGTCAACTGCTTTGGGCAAATTTTGCGGGCGGCTGCGGGGGTGCGGCTCTTTCCAACCAGAGCGGATTGTGGTACAATGGGGCAGCAATGGCAGGGCTGCGTCCTGCCGGAAGGGAGGGGGCGTGCCGTTGGCCACAGAAGCAAAGCTCCGTCAGCTGGCCGGAAAGGATTGTCCGGTCTATTATTTTTACTCTACCGAGCGCTACCTGGTGCGGCAGGCCACCGCTGCTGCCGTGCGGGTGCTTTGTGCAGAAGGGGAAGAAGAACCCACCGTGCTGGATGGTGCCGCCCCGGATATTGAGCAGCTTATCATGGCGGCAGGTACGATCTCCTTTTTTGGGACCCGCCGGGTGGTGGTCTTGCCGGAGCTGGAACCGTCTGCCTATGGGGAGAAAGACCTGGAGGAACTGTGCGGCACGCTTGCCAGCCTGGAGAATGCAGTGGTGGTGCTGGGCAGCGTCTTTGAGGCCGAGCGGGGCAAACTGCGAATGGGCAAGCGGGCACAGAAGCTGGCTGCCCAATGCAAAAAACTGGGCTATGCGGAGGAGCTGGCAAAGCCAAAGCCCTTTGAGCTGAAAGCCATGATGATCGACCGGGCCAAGGCGCAGGGGGCTGTTCTGCCGGAGGGCGCAGCCCAGGCGCTGCTGGAGCGCTGCGGCGAGGAGCCTTTTCTGCTGGAAAATGAGGTGGACAAGCTCTGTGCGCTGGCTGGTTATCAGACCGTGACCACCGCAATGGTGGCAGAAATGGGTACGGTAAGTCTGGAGGCAGATGTGTTCGAGATGATTCGCATGATCACAGCCAAAAATGCCACGGGGGCCTGCAAAAAATTACAGACCCTGCTGCGGCTGCAGCAGGAACCCATCGCCATAACGGCGGCTATGATCGGCAGCTATGTGGATCTGTATCGGGTCAAGCTGGGGGCTTCCCGGCGGAAAAACTACGCCGCAGTATTCAAGGACTTTGGGTATAAAGGCAGCGACTTCCGGCTCAAGCGGTCGGCGGAGACGGCATCGCATTATACGCTGCCGCAGCTGGAAAATTGTCTCCAGGTGCTGCTGGAGCTGGATCAAAGTTTGAAGAGCCAGCCAGTGGATAAGGCTGTGCTGCTGGAGATGGCGCTGTGCCGCCTGGCTCTGGCAGGAGGTGCACGGTGAGCCGCCCCGCTGCCCCGCTGCATACCCAGCGGGTGCTGATCGTGGAGGGAAAATACGATGCGGCACGCCTGTCCCACCTGACAGATGCCATGATCCTGTTGACCGATGGCTTTGCTATTTATAAGGATAAGCAGCGTCAGCAGCTGTTCAAAGCATTGGCCAAAAAGAATGGACTGATCCTTCTCACCGACTCGGATGCGGCAGGTTTCCGCATCCGCAACTACATCACGAACCTGGTGGGGGCGGAGAATGTGGTGCAGGCATACGTCCCGGCCATTCCGGGCAAGGAGCGCCGAAAGGCCCAGCCTGGCAAGGAGGGACTGCTGGGTGTGGAGGGGGTAGAGGATGATATCCTTCTCCAGTGTCTGCGGGATGCACTGGGCCCAGAGGCGGGGGAAGCTCCGCCCCGCCCGGCTGGCCGGCAGATCACCTATACGGATCTGTACGACTGGGGGCTTTCCGGCACAGCAGGCAGCGCCGAGCGCAAGCGCCGTCTGCTGACCGCTTTGGGTCTGCCGCCCCGGCTGTCTAAAAAAGAGCTTGTAGAAGCACTGAACCGTTTGTATACCTACCAGCAGCTGGATGAGCTGCAAGCAAGACTGCTGGCAGAAGAATGAATAAAGCCGCCCCTGGGAAAGCAGATCCCCAGGGGCGGCTTTGCGTTTATCACATCGGCGATTTTACGGTTGAGCGTGGTGCTCCAGCCAGTCCATAGCGCCTGCTGCGAGTATGGCGCTGCCAAAGGACAAGATGTCCTCATTGAACACGATGCCGGCGTTGTGCATGGGCTTGCCGTAGAGTTCATTCTCCTGGCGGGACCCGGCACCCAGCAGCATCGTGGTGTGCAGATCGTGGCCGCAGCCGTGCATGGAGCCGGTGTTGCATTGGAAGGGCAGACCGGTCTGCTCTTGAAGGGCCAGAGCATCCATATCGGCCCGGAGCAGAATGGTCTTGCCGGGGCGGCTGCCCTGGATGGTGGCGGTCAGAGAGCTGTGGGCCAGCTCCTGCGGGCAATAGCCATACTGGATCAGTTTTTCCTTTACAAAGGCTTTGGTCCGGGGCAGCTGCTGCCCCACTTCTGCATTTTGATGAAGGATGTGCCGCATCTCCACCAGCTCGGGCTGGAGAGCAAGGGCCTGCTGATAGATCTGGTGCATAAAATAAAACTCTTTTCAGAAAAAACCGCAGCATTTTACGGTCCTGACCTTGGGGGACGATGTTTCTATTATACGCCTGTTGGCGCAGCAAGGGGTAGAAATTTTTATCGGTCTTATCGTTTGCGGCAAGCGGCACAGGACCGGCTATACCGGACGGTCGGTTTGATCCCATGCCTGGCGCAGCAGCTGCAATGCGTGGCTTTCCAGGCGGGATACATAGCGCCCTGCTTATTGTAAACAACGAAATAATCGGTCGTTGACACGATGTTTTATAAGGAAAAATCTTGAAGTTCTGGGATTCTGAAGCGGATGATCAGCTGTTTGTCCTGTGTCAGCTCGATCCGGTCCACCAGGCTTACAAGCAGCTCTCGGCTGGCACAGGCGCTTTCTACAAAGCGCTGTACCAGCTCTTTTGCTTTGTCGGAACTGTTGACCGGGTTCTTTTGCAGGCTGCGAAGATCTGCTTGCTGCAGCTCCAGCTGCTGCCGCTCGGACTTTGTGCGGTTGAAGATGCGCTGAAAATCCTCTTCCGGCAGAAGTCCGTTCAGACGGTCGGTGTACATCCGGTCCAGGTTGGAAGTCAGCAGGTCGATCTTCTTTTGCAGTTCGGCCAGCTGTATCTCCACCTTGTTTTTCTGTGCATTTTTCGCCAGGGCATCCTTTGCAAGGACAAGCAGCTTGTCTTGGTCCAGATAGGACTGACAGACCTCCCGCACCTTGCTTACCACAGCCTCTGTCACGGTGTCCACCTTGATGGTGTGGCAGGTGCAGAGCCCTGCTTTGGTGAAGCGCTGGTAGGTCTTGCAGATGAAGAACAGCCGGTCCTCTCCCTTTGTGGTCTTGCGGTTGGCTACGGTCATCAGCGCACCGCACTCGTGGCAATAGACCATACCCTTTAATAGGTAGTCGTAGGTGCGGCTGCGGGTGTATTTGCGGCTGTTGACCAAAAGCCGGACCTGTCGGAAAGTCTCCTGGTCTACCAGGGGGTCGTGGGTGTTTTCCACAACGACCCAGCTTTCCGGCGGCTGTTTCAGGCATTTTTTGGACTTGTAATTGATCTTCACCTGTCGTCCCTGCACCATGTTGCCAATGTAGGTCTCGTTTTGCAGCATCTCAGAGATGCGCTCGCTGCTCCAAAGACCGGCAAAGCGTCCGTTCTTTAACGGGATGCCTGCATAGACCGAAGGGGGCGGGACCCCTTCCTGATTCAGTTGACTGGCGATGCTGTGGCAGCTTTGTCCGCTCAAAGCCATGGCAAAGATCCGGCGCACGACCATAGCTGCAGGCTCATCCACCACGATCTTGTTTTTTTCGGTGGGGTGCATCTTGTAGCCGTATACAGGTTTGCCGCCGATGAAAAGCCCCTTCCGCTGTTTATCCCGCTTGACCGACTTGATCTTTTTGGAGATGTCCTTGGCGTACATATCGTTCATGATCGCCCGGAAAGGAGTGATGTCGTTGGCGGTGGAGTCCACACCGGTGTCAATGCCATCCAGCAGGGAAATGTACCGCACCCGGTGCTCCGGAAAGTAACGCTCCATATAGTGCCCGGTCATGATGTAGTCACGTCCCAGACGGGAGAGGTCCTTGGTGATGACCATGTTGACCTTTTTTGCTTCGATGTCCTGGATCATCCGGTTGAAGGAGGGGCGGTCAAAGTTGGTGCCGGACCAGCCATCATCGATATACGTGTCATAGACCGATACTCTGTGCTGCTGCACAAATTCCCGCAGAAGGGATTCCTGGTTCTGGACACTCTGAGAGGGGCCGACGTTCTCGTCCTCCTTGGATAGACGAATATACAGCGCTGCGTGGTATTCCATGGGGTTGCTTATCTCTAAATACATAATGGCCTCCTTGAGATAAGCGGTTTATCGTTGTGCTTATCATAGCGCATTTCCGCTGTCCGAAGCAAGGATGCGGCGCAGGTAGAGCTGAAATGAGCGCAGGATCAGCTCTTCCAAATCGGCCCCATTTTTAGAAAAAATACATTTCACGATCAATTCTTGCTTTTTCATAGAGATTGCCTCCCTAAACTGAGTATAACTATGGATATGAGCGCAAGAGGGATATTTTGCTTGTCCGAATCCGAGAAAAAACGGAAAGTATGGAACCCGGGGCAGCGGTACGATGCAGCTGCCCCGGGCTTGGATAGGGGGAGAATTATCCGGAAAGGAAGAATAACTTCTAAAATTAGAACTTCATCGGCAGGGTGTCCATCCGAGACCGGCCATTATAGGCTGTATAAATGGGATAAACGTATTTTTTCCACCCTGGAAGTTTAGCTGGGTTGTCCTGGCCGATGCGATAGACCTCCATAGGGTGGAGCTGATGCAAAGCCCGGATCAGCCGGTTCGGGTCAAACTCATCATGGTACAGCTCCACAAAATGCAGCATCCCATTCAGCACACAAGCCCGGAGAGAATCCGGCCGGCCCTCCCAAGCGGTTACGATATATTGCATGGCTTCGCAGTAAAGGAGTTCGCCCATCTGCTTGTACAGCCGGAATGCTGTGCCTACGCATCCGATGCGGTAATTGCTGCCCCGCTGGCCATAGTCGATCACAAGTCCGATCCGCTGGTTGGCCTCCACAAAGGCTGTGGAGATGGCATCGCCGCCTACAACTTTTGCACGGAGCTTGACGCCTGCTTTCAGTGGGGCGGAAAACCCATTCTGTGCAGCAAAGAATAGAGCTTCCTGCTGCATGGTCAGTCCGGTATACACCTTGCAGAGGATGGGCAGATCCTTGCCGCCGTTGCGCAGGATGCGGCTCTCAATTGTGTGCTGCCCATCTGTTACATAAAACCGTCCCTCTCGGAAGCTGATCTTGGGTTCGTTGGCAGTATACTCGTTGAACTCCGCTGCGATCTGCTCCACCCGCTTGCGTTGTACACCCCGCTGATATAATTCGCGGGGATAGATCAGGCGGCTGCTGTGGATGACCTGCATCTGGTACGGTGGGATGACGGAAAAGGGAGAAGAAAATTGAGTGTTGTTTTTCATATGGATCGCATTTCCTCCTTGATCTGCCAGATGTATTTTTCGGCCTGCTCCAAGATCTCCGCTACCTGCTGCTGGCGCTTGGGAATGGTCAACAGACTGGGATAGAATGTGAAACTGTATTCCAGCCGCTGGATCATGGCATGGACAGCGGATTGAAGTTCAATGTACAGTGTTTCCTCCTCCGGAGTCTCGGCATTTTTGAAGGAGAAAGAGATGGGCGTATAGGGATAGACCGGCGGCTTTCCCTCTGCCACCTCCGGTGGCGCATAGGCAGCGGTGGAGCGGCGAATGGGGAACGGTTTTTGCACGCTCCCCATGGGGTGCAGGGCTAGACTGATTTTTACCGCTGCGTCCACCTGCCGCATCTCCTCTGGGGAAAGGTGCCCTATATAACGCAGGACCCGGCTTTTGTCGATGGTGAAGATCTGTTCTGCCTGAAAGATAGAAGGCTTTGTCAGTCCAGGGGTGTCTAACAGACAGTGGGTGGGGAGCGTCCTCTTTTTGTGAGTCCTGCTGGTCAGAGTGGCAATGATCAGGGTGGGGGAGCAAAGGTTCCCTACGTCGTTTTGCAACACGACTGCGGGGCGGTTTCCTTTCTGTTCGGAACCAGTTCCTTGTTCAAACTTTACAAAGTAAAGATCTCCACGGAGAAATTTCCAGTCTCGTTTCAAATGTGCACCTCCCATCTTTTTGCAGGGTGGATAGAAACTTAAAGCGGGGGCTCTTTGGGCATAACGATATAGTCATTGCCGCGGCGAACCTGGCAGAGGGTGCAGGTATCCTTGCACCGGTCTGCGCGGGGAACCAAAAGAACACGGAACCCTTTGGAATGTATGTAGTTTTCCAGGCAGACGCCGCAAAGGGTGCGAATGGAACGGAGCATCTCCGGGGTCAGCTGCATTTCCTTGTAAATATCCGACTGGCGGATAGCGATTTGTTTTTTCATATAGACCTCCTAAAAAAATGGATATGTAAAAAGTACAGGAGCTGTCCGGGATAAAAATACCGGACGCTCCCGATCTATAAACAGCCCGGCGGGTCTGTTGTGTGCCGGGCTGTCCTTCACAAGACCGGCCTAAAAACAGCACAGTCTGCGATTTTATGATAGAGGTCTCCCATATTCGCCCTCGGCTCCCTAGGAGTGGGGAATCATCCGGCGGCGGATTTTCACCGCACCATTGGCGTTTCAGCCACCCCGCCTTCTCTGCGGCCGGGCTGCGTGTTACAGAAGTACCTTTTTTGAAGTACCGGAGGATTGAGCTATTCAGTTGTCAAGGTTCTGCAGAGAGCAGCAGTCCGTGCGGTGGGTGCCACTTGGAAAACTGCCTCTTATTTGGTAGGCATCGAGAAGGGTCAATCCATAGCATTGAAATCAAACTTTTTCAAAAAATTAGTGATTCGCTTGATTTTGATGCTGATAGTAGGCTGTGAGACCCCTAAAACTTTAGAAATTTCAGTGACGGTATAGCCTTCATAGACATATAGCGTAAGTAGTTTCAGGTCCGCATCGGATAAATTTTCGAGTGCGGATAGCAATTCTTCGTTTTCGATCTTTCCGATCCAGGAAAAACGGCTTTTGGTTTCGTGGTAGCTTTCCGTGACAGAAATGGAGTCCTGATACTTCTTGAGAAGCGGGGAATAGGACTCGGCGGTGTTATCAAAGGAAGGCATGGCGATATCCTGTGTATGATTCAAATAGGCACGTTCTCCGTTAAAAACAGACCGGTCATACTCATACATCGCCTGGATGGCTTCCTGGCTCATACCAGCAGCCTCGTACTGCTTGCGGAGAGATTTCCACTGGAGCTCAAAGTTTTTCTTTTCCTTGGCATAATAAAATCCCATTGTGACCTCCAAATTCTCGTTTTTTGTGAAAAGTTGAGAATTTGGAGCTTTACGGGTATTTAGCGGCTTGAGGAGACCATTTGATAAGTGAGATACGCACAGACTGTCCTTTCCTGCGCTCACAGAAAAGGACAAAGGGGGCAAAAAAGGAAAGGCCGGTGTAAAGAAACACCGACCCTGTAAATGAACCTGTACGGTTGCAGCGAAAATACGCCCTGCATTTCAAGAAAAGGAGTGGTGCTTAACGGGATGGACCGGCTTTTCAAAACTTGAAAGCCACACCTTTGCTCTTTTCTAGAATGGAGCGCATGGTTTTATTTACTTGTAAAGTCGCTGTGTGGGGGCGAGTTTATAGCTTGTTTTATCAAAACAAAAAGGGCTGTCTGCTGCGCTTTTACACGCAGCAGACAGCCCCGATTGGCTTTTAGCCGAACCCGATTGCCCGGCTTTCCTTATTTATTTGTACACGACACTTTTTCTGACAGCATAGATTTTTAGAGTCCCGTCTTGTTGACGTTTGATCTCCACATTGTCACCGTGATCGGTGATCTCACGAATCAGCTGGATGACTACCTTGTCATCTTTGGCGATACAAAGATTTTTACTATCGACCCTACGATTGCTCATTACGGAACCTCCCTTTTCTACCTTTTATGTATCGTCGCGTCTGTGTTCAATAAAAATTGGGTGATTTTATTGATGGAGTTAATACTATCATTTACTGTTTTCTTTGTAAATGCGCATTTTTCCCAAGGTTATACCGGGAAAAATCTCCATTTGGACGAAAATGGAATTTTGACTGATTTTTTGTTTTCAAATGAAAGAAAGCATGGTAAAATATATAAGGCTCAGTTTTGAAAACAGCATTATTTTGTGAAGCTGTAGTAGATTTGGGCGAGGGAAGATTGCTTGTGTTTCCGCAAGATGGCAGGATGGGGACAATATCACTCTGGGGATGGCAGTGTGAAGGTTAAGATGATGCGGCGCAGTCATCAAAGCCGTAACCACTGATCGTTTGAAATACAAAAAAGCAAAACCGTCCTGCGCTTCTTTTATAAAAGGAGTACAGAGCGGTTTTGCTTTTATTTACAGAGAGAAAACGCAGGGAGCTATTAGCTGCGGAGCAATGCGACAGCAACGTCGTTCACGTTTGTTCCGGTGGGGCCGGTGAAAATAAGCCCATCCACAGCTTGTAATGCGTGATAGGCATCGTTGTTTTGCAGTGCATCAAAGATGCGGACCGACTGGCGCTGGAGAGCAGCGGCTGTTTGCCCATCCACATATCCTCCGGCTGCGTCTGTGGGGCCGTCGGTACCATCGCTTCCGATGGAAAAAATGCAGGCGTTCAACCCTGCAATTCCAGGAGCTGCAGCCAGAGCCAACTCCTGATTTCGGCCGCCCAGCCCTTTGCCTGTCAAATGGACGATGGTTTCGCCGCCGGCGATGAAAGCAAGCGGCTTTTTCTCCTGCGCATGGGTACGCAGGATGCTGGCAAGGAAGCTGCCTGCTTCCCGTGCTTCACAGCAGAGCTGGTCGGTTAAAAGAACGGGCGTATACCCTAAGGTACGACACTCAGATGCAGCGGCGGCACAGAGCTCACGGACACTTCCGGTGATCTGAGTTGTGATATTCTTCAACTGTTTAGGTGTTTCAACTTGGAGAAGATGCTGTGCCTGTGCAGATAGAGATAAGTGATATTTTTCTGCGACCGCAAGTGCCTGGGCGCAGGTGGATGAGTCTGGGACAGTCGGACCGCTGGCGATCATGTCCAAAGGATCTCCGAGAATGTCGCTCAGTACGATGTTGAATACCTGTGCGGGAGAGCAGAGTTGGGCGAATCGGCCGCCCTTGACGGCGGACAGTCGCTTGCGGATCGTGTTGATCTCTACAATGTCAGCACCACTGGCAAGAAGCTGATGGGTGATCTCCTGCAATTCTTCGGCGGGGAGCAGTGGCTTTTCAAATAAAGCACTGCCGCCTCCGGACAGCAGAAAAAGCACAGTGTCTTCCGGGCAAAGGTTTTGTACCAACTCGATGGCCTTTTGTGTAGCTGAAAAACCAGAATCATCCGGTACGGGGTGTCCTGCTTCATAGCAGCTGACGCCGGGAATCAGTCCTTTTATATGGTCATATTTGGTCACGACTATCCCGCCATCCACATGACCCAAGACATTTACAGCGGCGGCAGCCATCTGCCAGGCTGCCTTGCCCGCAGCCACTAATAGGATTTTTCCAGAGCCTGGACGGAAGTTCTGTAAGGCGCGAATGACGGCTTCATCCGGCAAAACCGCATTCAGACTGGCCCGGATGATCTGATCGGCATCTTCTCGCAGTGACTGGTTCATCATAAAACTCCTTAGCTGCCATGCAGTAGGCGATTGAAAATGAATGATTTTGTCCTTCTCAAGGTCCAGTGTAACAGAATCTCTGGCGGGCTACAAGCATCGAATGGGATTTTTTGGGTGGATCTGAGCAAGCAAAAGAGGAGCGGGGGTGATACTTTAATGAGGCGGAAGTCGTTTGACTGGAAAAGAGGAAGATACTGTATGAGACGAAGCGGTTTTTGAAGAAAATTATAGTGGTGAGAAGATATCCTTTATGTGGAAATTTGGATGAGAGTTTTGCAGTTTGGGGATTTTGGTAAACATATCAAAAAAATACAAGCTTGGATGTCACTTTTTCAACGACATCAAGCGCAACTTATCGGCTAAAAGTCAATAGAAATTTGCATAAGTCAAGAAAAAACAGCAAAGAGCATAAATAAAAAGCGCTCTTATTGGGCGTTTTCACAATAAAATAACATGGCAAGCCAGCCGGATGGGTAAATCTCATCCGGCTGCTTTTCTTATTCCCTGTCAGGCGGACAGGAGCTCTTTTTCAAAGAGCGTGGCCGCCGATTGCCACCCCAGCAGCTTGCGGGGGTAGCTGTTCACCCATTTTTCTGCTGCCCTCACTTCCTCCGGCGTCACGGTGTCAAAGCTGGTGCCCTTGGGGAAAAATCGTCTAATCAGCCTGTTCATGTTCTCATTGGAGCCTCTCTCAAAGGCGCTGTATGGGTGGCAGAAAAACACCACAGTCCGCTTGCCCTTGCGCCGGTAGGCGGCCTCTATGCCCTCGAAGTCCTGAAACTCACAGCCGTTGTCCACGGTGATTGACTTGAAAAGTTTGTAGAACAGCTTGCCAAAGCGGCGCTCCAGGCGGTTGATGGCCTTGACCACGCTGGCCGCCGTGTGGTCCTCCAGGAGCATTACAATGCCCATGCGTGTCCGGCGTTCTGTTAGGACCAGGAGGGCTTTTTTGGAGCCTTTGCACCCCATGATGCTGTCCATCTCCCAATGGCCAAAGCTGCCCCGTCCTTTGACCTCCTGGGGGCGGGTTTCAATGCTTTTTCCGTGGGAGCTCCTGGCGGCCTGCCGTTTGCTGTTTGCGGCATAATGACGGCGGCCTTTATTGTGCAGGTGGTCCGGTGTGAGCTGGAGGAAAACATCTCCCCGGTAGATGTAATTATAAAGCGTGTTTTCACATATCACGGTGTCATAGACTTCTCCGTTGTTTCTGATCTCCGCCAGGGCGGCCCCAGGTGCAAAGCCATGGACCATGACCAGCTCCTCCAGCCTCCGGGCCAGGGCGTGGTCCTTGCCAATTTTAAGGTCTTGGCCTTTTTCTTTCAGAAACTCCCTGTATCTCCGCTCCGCCACCTCCGGGCAGTACACCTCAATAAACTCATAGCCAGAGGTCTGCTGGACACAGAGGCCCCGGTTGATCTCATAATAGATGGACCGCTCACACTTGCCCAGAGCGCTGGCAATAGCGGCCTTGGTAAATCCCTTTTTGAGCATCCGCTCCAGTGTCAGGCGTTGGTCCCATGTAAAATGCTTTGCGTCCTTGTGGTTCATGCTGCACCTCCAAAAATAAGAAAAGCGGGGCGCTGCCGCCCCGCTCCTGGTCCGCTGTTTATGCTACCATGTACTGCTCCAGCAGCTTGACCGTGGCCTCATCCGTCAGGATGTCACCCAGCTTGCAGTCAAGCGCCAAACATAGCTTGAGGAGGGTGGCCAACTTTGCGTTGTTGATGTCTTTGGCCCCTTGTTCATAGCATTGGAGCGTCCGCACATTGAGCCCAGTGGCGGCGGCCAGCTGGGATTGAGAAAGTCCAGCGGCCAGGCGGGTGTTTTGCAGTCTGCTGTTTTTCTTGGTGTCCATCATGCTCACCTCCGTTGTGCCCCTATTATACTACTTTAGTTGTATAGAGTCAAGAAAAAATTTGAGGCCCGGATTGTTCCGGGCCCCTGCTTATTCATCGGCCTTGTGCTGCCTCAGCCTGTCCGCCAGCTCTGCAAGGATGGCCACATCCCGCTCATCCAGGCCGGTCACATTTACGGTGTTCAAAGGCTCCACACCCAGCAGGTAGTCCGTGGACACACAGAACAGCCGGGCCAGGTCCACCAGGGATGCCGGGGACGGTGTAGAAAGTCCCTGCTCCCAGGAGTTGACGCCGTTCCTGGTTATACTCAGCCGCCGGGCAAGGTCTGCTTGGGTCCAGCCCCGTGCTTGCCGGAGTTCTTTTATTCGTTCTGCTATCACCAGCATCACCTCCACAATGTAAATTATAGTGTGCCTATTTGACTTGTCATTGTCACTTTAGGCTCCAATACTTGACACATTGGCGGTGAAACCGTACAATGGAGGTGCAAAGGAGGCGGTGCCATTGTTCACAGAGGATGAAAAGCGTTTCCTTGATGCGCTTGAGGCTGCCCTGGTGGCGGCCAGAAAGAGCCCGGCGGTGAATATCACCCGCATGGCAGACAAGGCGCTTTCTGTGCGTTCTCGACACGGTTATTTAGGTAAAATCAAGTTGCAGGGTCGGAAAACATGGATGCAGTACATGACCAGCCTTTACAACGCAGAAGTGGCGGAAAACTGCTCGCTTGAGGAATACATCCAACTCCTCAAGTATTGGGTGCGGACCGCTTGAACAGGAGGGCATTGAGATGTTTGGCAAAAAGAAAAAGGACCTCCCCGCAGGGGTCCGCATGATGCACTATGAGGGCCTGAGAGGCTTTTCCCAGGATGGCCCGTGTTTTATGGAGCAGACTGAGGCCGGGCTGGTGTTCCAGCATGTAAATGGCCCGGCTGCCACGCTCCCGCTGGAAAAGGTGACCGGCCTTGAAATGATGCCGGAGCGCAATTTCATGGCCCGGTATCACGGCACAGCGGCCACCACAGCGCATGGCAAGGCCGTCAAGTGGTTTGCCGTATTCCATTACACCGCCCAGGATGGGGAGCGGATGCTGGCTTTTTGGTATCTTGAGCCCAAAACCGGGGATGCTTTCCGGGCGTTGTCCGCTCAGATCGGGGCAACCGCCGGGGACTATACCCTGTAAAGAGAATAAAAAAAGCCGGAGAGGTTTGACCCTCTCCGGCTTTTTTTTTTGCACTCATTCAATCTTTTTCTGGTCAAGCTGGGCAATGGCCTCTTTCAGCTTGTCAAAGCCAAACATGGCCGCATAGGCCACGAAAAAGCCCAGGACCACAGCGGCCACAATCATGTACCAGACGATAGCCACACCCTTGATTTCACAGTAGGCGAAAAAGGCCGCCATGGTCAGGGCCATGGCAATGAGCACCGCCAGGATATTTGTGGGCAACTTGTCCCAGGTGAGCTTTTTGAGCACCTGGGTGATGATGTTGGTGACCACCACCAGGATGCCCACGATGCTGAGAATAATGGACCAGTCAAAAATGCTTTCCATGAGTTTATCCTCCCTTTTCTATGTTACCCCACAAGGGTAAGGTCCTTTTTGTTGATGGCGGCAGTTACCACGCCATTCTGGCCAATGACCGCCCGGTCACCGTCCATCTGCATGACGGTGTAGGTGTTGTTATAGACAAAAGAGGCCAGGCTCCCGCCGGTGTAGGTCTTGGCTCCTTTGTTGACCTTTACCTTTGCACCCACGGTGATGGCACCATCCACCTGGATGTCAGAGGCGTCCACCCAGCCGTAGACGGTGGAGCCGCCGCCCGCCACTTTGATGAGGTGGTAGGGGTGCTTGGCGTTCTTTGCCACGGCGGTGACTTTAGCCTCGCCGGGCTTACAGGCGGCCCCATTGGTGGCGTTGGAGCTGACATAGTGCTTGGTGCCGGTAAAGGTCACTGTATCGCCCACAGAGGCCTCCAGAGAGCCACCGGAGCCGGGGGTGCTCGGGGATGTTCCCCCAGTGCCTCCGCCCGTAGAGGCCCCCGTGTAGTCCACATAGGGGAGCTTTCCGTGCTTGGTCCAGGTGCGGGTGTTGTAGCCTGCCTTGCTGCCGATGTTCCCAACAGCGGTGATCTGCACTTTATTCTCCCACTTGGGGGTACATTCCACAGCCAGGCCGTCCCCAATATAGATGCCGATATGGCCGGACATCCAGACGGCCTCACCAACAGCCATGTTGGCCCAGCCGGTGGTGCTCACGCCGGTGCATTTGGTAATCATGGTATCAGCGCCGATGTCGGGCACACCATTGACGGCGTAGGACGCCCCGCCATAGGTTTTGGAGGCGTTCCCGTTCCAGCCCCAGAGGATGCCCTTGATGAGATTAACGCAATCAAAGCCATAAACAGGAGGGCTCTGATTGGCGGCGGCCTTAATCATGGCCGTGCGGTCCGGGGCCTTATTGTAGGAGTGGTTGGTGCAGTAGCGGCTCACATTTCCCCCGGTCAGCGGGGCCCCAAAGCAGCCCATCACATACAGGGTCTTGTAGTTCTTGGCGATGTCAACCGCCTTGTCCACAAGGGTTTGTGCTTTCATCTTTGCCATTCTCAATGGCCTCCTTTTTCAGTCTTTCAGTACAATTTCAGCCACACGGACAGCGACATCTGCCCCATACTTGTCCGCAAACTGCTTGAGGAAACGCTGGGCGTATTTGGCCCGGTTTTCATTTTTGGCTTTCCAGAAATAGAAACCGCCCCAGGCCCCGTTGGTCAAAAGAGAGGCCCCCGCAAGGCCCGCCAGGGCGGTCACATCATAGCCCAGGTAGTTGGTGACGATGGTGGCCACACACAACAGGACAGAAATGACCACATGGGCCCAGAGCAGCTTTTTGGATGTGTCCATTTTGTGCTGCCTCCTCATAGAAAATCATGCTTTTGCAGTCGGTCATCATAGACCCGGCTGATATTGGCCACCGCATGAGTGGCCCGGTTATTCTGGTAGTCCGGGTGTTCACGGCAAAAGCGCTCATACCCATCTATTTCCGCCAGTATCTCAATAAACTCCTCACGGGTGTGTGGGATGTCCCGGATAAGCTCATTATTAAACTGCAAAATGCGGGCCCGGTGCATATCAGCTGCCCTCTCGTCATCCACCTTGATGTGGGTATCCAGCCGTTTCCTGGTGTCTTTTTGAGCCGCTGCCATCTCATCCAATTTGACCATCACCTCCCGGTTGATGGCCTGGCCAATCACTTTGGCGATAGCGCCCCAGGGGCTGATCTTAACAGGGGCGATTTCCACAAGGGTCATAAGGACAAGGAGCACCCCGCCCCCACCTGCAAGAATTTCTTGGATGCTCATTGAGTTCCTCCAATACATAAAAATTTGAGATGGGCGGGAGCAAAAGCCCCGCCCATCTCTGAGGCATACAGGTCTTAGACCTCCACCTCCAGGGCCACCAGGATTTCCTCCACCTGGCTCTTGATGAGAGCGGGGACCTGCTCAATGGTCTTGAGGCCCTTGATGATAAGGGTAGCGTACACAACGGCCATACAGTTCACCTCCTTTCTCAGCAAGATATATAGCAATAACTCACGGAGCTTACACATGACTGTTCTCCGTAAGCAAAGCCCTCACATCATCCCGGAGCTGGGCCGGGACATCATCCAGGGTTTTGAGGCCCTTTTTGATTAGATCGGCATAGACCTTTGCCATGTCTTAAACACCTCCCAAAACCAGCTCATATACTTCACAGAGCGCAAGCTGGGTGTCATTCAGCTGGTTCTCCGTTGCCGACACCTTTTGCCGCAGCTCCTCATTTTCCTGGGTCAGTTCCTCAATGGATTTCTGCCGGTTGTGCAGCTCTTTGAGGCTCACCTTGGTCACTTTCACGCCCATTATTGAAAAGCACCTCCAATGTTAGTGATGTAGCCGCCGGTGTTGCTGCTCCCTCGGCTCACGGTCAACTTGAAGTTAAACGCAAAGCCCTTGGCGGCGGTTTTGTTAGTGAAAATGTGGTTGTTGCCGTTCTTGATGTCGGCGGTGGCATCCTCCCAGACCGGCTCATCATCCAGGGCGTTATTGGTCACCAGGACCTCCAGGTCCGCATCATTGGGGATGGAGCCCAGGATGTTGAGCACCATGACGGTGATGGTGTCATCAGCGTCAATAGGCTCCGCCAGCGTGATGGAGGCCTCATAGACGGCCTTGGTAAATGTCACGGTGTAGGGGGCGCTGTCTGCCTTGCCGTCATTGGCCACCACCTTGATGGTGTGGGCCCCGTTGAGGACCTTTTGCCAGTTGGCAGCGGTGACACACTGGACGGTGTTGCTCTGCCCCAGGGTGGCGGTGTAGGTCCGCTTGAGTACATCATCCAGATACTCTTTGACCGTCACCGTGTCTTTGTCGGCGTCATTGACGGTATAGGTCAGATCAAAGCCGGTTTCCTTGGTGCCCAGATCGCTCCCGGAGGCCGTGGAGCTGGTGATGACCGGCAGGGCGTTGTTGTCCACCGTCCGGGTTTCGCTGGTCACATAGCCGCTGGTGGAGTTGTAGGTGTCATAGGCCCGCACACGATAGGCCACCGTATTCCAGCCGGAGGTGATGGTGTCGGTGTAGGCCAGAGCGCTGCCCTTGTAAATCTGGGACCAGCCGCCACCATCCACCTGGCGCTCCAGTTCATAGCCGCTGAGGTTGCCGTCACTGTCAGAGGCCGCCGTCCAGGAAATGGCCAGGGTGCTGCCGCCTCTCACAATGGCGGGGACAGTCAGGCCGCCGGGGGCGCTGGGGGCCCGGTTGTTGGTCACGGTCACCGTGTTGCTGGTTTTCCAGCCGCTCTCAAGCCCGGCGCTGTCATAGGCCTTGACCCGATAGGTCACGCTTGCGGTGCCAAAGGCCACGGTGTTGCTGGTGCTGGTAGCGCTGCCCTGGTAAATCTGGGACCAGGAGGAGCCGCCATTGGTGGAGCGCTCGACAATATAGCCCTCAAGGTTGCCCTCAGCGTCCGTGGAGGCCGCCCAGCTCACCGTGATGGAGGAGCCGCCGTTGATGCTACTGGGGACAGAAATGCTGGCGGGCGTAGAGGGGGCGGTGTTCTGAAACACTGTGCCGTCATCGCTCACATAGAGGTTGGAGGGGAGAGTGAAAGCGGGGCGGGACCCGTAGGTGTTGGTGCAGTAGTAGCGGTAGACATTGCCATCGGTGTACAGGTAGATGGCGTGGTCGGTGTAGTTCGTGTTCGGGGAGCGGGTCCACTGGACCACGGCGGAGCCGTTCAGCTTGGCAATCTGATAATTGGTTGCATTGGGCAGCGTTGTGCCCTCCTTGTTAAACCAGCTTTCGCTCTTGCCCAGCTCATAGGCGGACAGCAGGAACACCGTCCGGTCCAGGGTGCCCATTGTGGTGTTACCATTGCCGGGAGTGTAGCGGATTTTCGTGGAGCCAATCAGCGCCCGGATGTCAGCGTCCAGCATGTTTTTGTAGGTACTGTTGAGCCAGCTGTCAATAGCACTGGATGTGTAGGCGTTCACATTGGAAGTGTGCCATTGCCGCTGGTCATAGCAGTCCTTGCGGAAAACCAGGGTCCTCCCGGTTCCGTTGAGGCTGCTTTCGTAGTTATGCACGCCAACATAAAACTCCACCAGCTTGCCGTTTTCTTTGAGCTTGATGATGGAGCCTGTGGCCTTACTGCCGAGGGTGGTTGTGGCCATTAGATTTCCTCCTTTAGAATGTTTTGAACACGGTCCCGCACCTGTTGGCGCAAGGACCAGGTGTTGCCGTGAGCAGCGTAGGCGTCCCAGGCCTGCCAGCTTTGCAGGATGACCTCCCGGCTCACAAGGCCCGCCGGGTAGTCTTTTTCCCACCGGCGGAGCTTAGAGCGCATACGCTTGATGCTGCTGTGCCGTAACTTGCGGATGACCTTGCCCTGCTCCGTCAAGTAGGTATGAAAGCCCAGAAAGTCAATCCCGTTTCTCAGCGGGAAAATCTGGGTTTTCTCATTGAGCTCCAGCCCCAAACTGGCCATGAAAGCCCGGATTTCTTTGAGGCAAAATTGCAGGTATTCTTTGTCAGGGTGGATGAGGAAAAAGTCATCCATATAACGGCCATACCAGCGGATGCAGAGCCGCTCTTTGACAAAGTGGTCAAATTCATCCAGAAACAGCAGGGCAAAAAGCTGGCTGGTTTGATAGCCCAGCGGCAGCCCGTCCGTGCTGTCTATGTAGGTACACAGCAGATCATAGACAACGGGCTCAAGGTCCAGCTTTTTGAGCTTTTCCTTGAGCCTGTCATGGTCGATGGACGCAAAGAAATGCCGCACATCTGCCTTGAGGACCCAGCCCTCCGCTGTGCGGTATTTGTTCCAGTATTCTGTGAAAAAGCCCTTGAGCCTGTCCAGCCCAAAGTGCAGGCCTTTTCCTCTCTGGGATGCGTAGTTGTCAAGAATGAAACTTCTTGTGATGCGTTCATATATGAGGTTATCCACCAAAGCGTGCTGGACCACTTTGTCAACGAAAGCCGGAGCCTGCACAAGCCTCTTTTTGGGCTCATAGACATAGAACACCCGGAACAGCCCCGGGCGGTAAATCTTGGTTTGCAGGATATAGACAAGGTTGACGATATTGGCCAGCAGGTGGACCTCATAATGTGCGGTAGCGGCTCTGGAGCGTTTGCCCCGTCTGGCCGCAAGGTAGGCTTTGTAAAGCACCGCAAAGGTGCAAATCTCGGAAAATTTAAGCACGGGTTTCATACCCCTAACATACGGGCGGCCCCCTGTTCATCCCGGCGGGCCTCCCTGTCCTTGTGCGCCGTGTAGGTGCCGCAGGGAACAGGACCAGCAGCTCCCAGCCTCCTCTTGTGCGGCTGGGGGCATCAGCGCAATGTATTTGCCTTGGTGTCAAGGCTGGATGTGACCTCCTTTGATGTGATGGATGGCGCTGCTTTTGGCTTTGGGCCTACTCGGTCGGGCCTTACCATCAGAGCGGGGCGGGACCCGTTGGTGTTGGTGCAGTTGTTGTTGTTGACATTGCCATTGGTGTTCAGGTAGATGGCGTTGTTGGTGTTGTTCGTGTTCGGGGAGGTAGCATAAAATAAACAGGTCACACCCAAATACACGGCCTTTAGGGCCGGTGCATCCGTTATTGAGGCCGCAGAGCCTCTGCCATTTGCAGAGCCATTTGCCCCATCTTGGCAAGCTCCTGGGCCGTTTTGGCCTCCCGGAGAGTGGCGGCACGGTTGCCGTCTGATTTTCTCCAGTTAAAAGCCTTTTGACGGACTGGGCGCACAAGTTCCGCCCAGTAATGGCATTGATCGCCGGTGATATACTTGCGCTTGAAACTGAGATTGATGAGCTGGCCCATGGTTTCACACTCGATGAGCACGCCGTCAAGGTCTTTCAACCGCTCCTCATACTCAGTTTCAAAATACCGCCCATTGGCGGCCACGCAGCCCCTCAGAATACGGAGGGCGCAGGACTGGAGCTCTGCACAGAGGTGGAAAGCCTGGCTCTTTGGAAAATGAGGCTTTCCGTTGTCTTTCAGCCTCTCATAGAGGGTCTTTTCTACCATCTGGCCATTTTCCATTACATACGCTTTGACCTGCCTGTATTCCGGGTCTTTCTGCTTGACCCGCTGGATGGTGTAATCCAGCAGATCAGAGGCAAGTGGGATGATGTCATAACTTGGCATTAAAACTCAATCCTCGCATAAGTTTCATTCCAGACGCCGGTAACCACCACACCCGTGAGTGTTCCAAAGGTGACCTCAAAGCTGTTGCCGGTGACATCGGTGCCGTATTTCAGCTCCAGCACGGAGAGGCGGCTGTCCAGTCCAGACAGGGCCACCCGGATGTCCGGGTGGGAGGTTTCGTCAGAATTGTGGGTGTTCACGGTGTCCTTTACGGCCTGCCGGATGTCGGCGTGGCTCTCGGGGTCCTTGTTGTGGTCGTCAATGGCCCTCTCAAGGTCCTCCGGTGTAACGGTGTCAAGGGACGGGGAAATGGTAAACTCCAGCACAGAGCTGTCCACCACAACAATGTGCATGAGCATAGTGAGCCGCCCGTCCACGCCCGTGGAGATGGCCACCTTTTCCGTGTCCGGGGTGTTGCAGACGGCAATGAGAGTGCCGCTTTCATCAAAAAGGCCCATTTCACGGCAGATGAAGTTGCCAACACTGTCATCAATGATGATTTTCACATCCATCATGTTGGGCACAGTGGGGTTTTGTTCGGCGGACACGATAGGGCCCCGCCACAATTCCCGCACAAGTGCCGTTTGCTCCGTACTGGGCACATAGTAGCTGCCGCCGCCGTCACCGGCAGCGGCCCGGGTGATTTTCAGCTTTGTCCCAGCCAAAATGCAGTCAGTGATGAGAGCAGCTCCAGCCGTGGTTATTCTGGTGCCATACTTTTTTTCCTGGTCAGGCATTTCCGCTTTCCTCCTGTTCGTATGGATAAATTTCAATGGTCGTGCGATATTCCAGAGGCCCGGCTCCAATGACGCCGCCGGAGCTCTCCAGCTCATTGGTGAGCAAGGGCCAAAGGTCCATGTGCAAAGAGCGCTCAGTGTGAGCTCCCAGCCGGACACCGCCCGTGGACTGCACCAATGAGGTCATCAAGATCACAAGGTTTTCCGGGCGGATGGTCAGCAGCATCTCCAAAATTTCCGCAGCCAATCTGCCAGGTTCAGGCAGGATGGTGTAGTCAAGCTGGATGTCCAGGGTGTAGTCCTTGAGAGAAACAGCATGACCATCCGGGCCACATAGCCCCGCCAGCCAATTCCGCAGCCAGGGCAGGGTGTAGGGCAATTCCAAATTCCACTTGGCCTTGATGCGGGCCTTGCGGGCCTCCAGGGTGTCCGTATCTTTTGGATAGAGCCTCAGCTCTTTCTCCCAGATGGCCACACCGTCCTCATCAGCGTCCTCAAGGAATTGGTTGGCCAACACCCGTGTCAGGGCGTCCCAGGCAAGGGAGATTTCCGGCTCATTGGCCCTGTTGATAGTCTGAAACTCAAGCACCTCCCGGAGCACCGGGGGCAGGTAGTTCAAAAGGCGTCTATCCATCTGTGACCTCCCCTCTGGAGGGGATGCTATCCGGGCCCAGGGCCAGGTTGCTCTCCTGCCCATTGATTTTTGTGCCGCCAATGTCGGTTATCATGCTGGAGCACTCCGCCAGGATGCGGCTTTCAATCTGAGAAATGCGGACGGTCAAAAAATCAGAGCTGGCCCAGTCTTGGGACAGCTCCACAAAATAGGCGTCAATGACAGCCTCCACATAGCTCTTGACGGCCTCCCAGCTCCAATCAGAGGCATAGGTGAGGTGGAGCTCAATGTCCACCTTTTCAGCCGTCACACCGGTTACATGCACCACATGACCGATGGGAGCCAGGCCCAGGCCCTCCCCGGCGTTCTGCTCTGGGTCAATGGCCGTCTGGATTTCCTCCAACAGCGTGGGCGTGGGGGCCTTGTAATCAGAGGCCATGATGACCAGCTTGACTGTGCCACCCACCGTGAGCTTTTTCTCTTTGGCCGCCGTATAGACCGCCGTGAGCCATGCGGCCACAGGGCCGCTCAGTGTGGAGATGATGCTGGAGTACCAGCTTTCCACCTCCTCCCCGGGAATGAGGCTGGCTGGGGAAATGTCCCCGTTCCATACGGGGTGTATTTTGAGGTCACCCACGCCGGGCATGGCCAGCACTTTCTCCCGGTAGTCGGCCTGGTTTCCACCAAAGGCCTGGGACTGGAAACTGTCCAGCACTCTTTGGCGGAAAGCCTCCGTTTCCTCCTCATCATCGCCGGGGATGAGCAGCTCCACCAGTTCTGCTCTGGTGAGGCCCTGCACATACTCCACCGGGATGAGGGTGCCGCCATAGCCGTTGGCCACGGCCCCCAGGGTTTCACAGGTTACCTGGTGGCTGAGCCCGGTTTCGGTGTCATCCTCCGTGTCCATGCGGGCCGTCACAACAAAGTTGAGGTCCTCACAGGAAAAACGGGTGCCCACAGGGACCTCAATGTTAAACTCCGCACGATAGACGGCAGCGCTTGCCGGGTAGGGGTCCATGTTTCGGTCATGGGCCCGCTTGATGAGATACTCTCTGGGCGCTGTGAGGATGTAGGTGGCCTGGAGTACAAAGTCCGCCGCAATGTAGAGCTGGGCCAGCTCTGCCATGGACGGGGCCACGCCATTCATCACCATGGAGCCCTCCCGCTTATCCACCGGAGAGGTCACCCTGGAAAGAGCGCTGCTGAGCAGCGCCTCATAGGTCCTGCTTTCAAACATTCAGATGTCAACCTCCTTTTGAGCGCTTACATCGCCGTAAATTGTATGGACGGTAAACCGGGCCAGGACCCAATTTCTGCCCGTTTCAAAGGTCCAGCCGTCCAGGGAGGTGATGCGGTCATCCTGGAGGAGCGCCTCCGTGATGCGCCGCTTTATCTCGCTCATGGCATAATCCTTGGGCTTGCCTATCAGATCGGACAGCTCAGAGCCATAATTGCGGGAGTAAATGGGGAAAGCATATCTCTCCACATTCAGAATGAGGTAAACAGCCTGGAGGACGGCATCCCGCTCATCCGTCATGCCCCTCACCTGGTTGCGGTCAATGTCCAGCTTGTGGGTGTAGCTGGGCTGGGTTTCCACCGCAAAGGTGATGAGGTCCAGGTCATCTCCCGTGGTCGGTAGTGTGGCCATTAGCTCCTCGCCTCCCATCGTCCCAGGACTATGTACTGCTGCCCGCCGTCACACCGGAGGAGGATGACCTTTTCCCCCATCTGGAGGGCGTTGTGGACTTTCCACTTTTTCCGGCCCTGGTAGCGGTGCTTGTGGGACGCAAAAGCAGCGTCCCCAGCTCCGCCGCTGATTTCCTCCGTTTCGTGAAACTCCGGCATGGTGGTCATCTCCACGGTGTAGTCCCTCACGGCGTCCGTGAGGATTAGCTGGGCCTCAGACAAGATTTTCTTTTGGTCAACGGTGATTTCAAGCGGGGAGGTGGATGTCACATAGCCATAGCCCCCACTCATGGGAGCGCCAGCCTGGACGGCCTCCACAGCGGCCTGCTTGACCAGCTTGACCAGTTGGTTGATGTCAAGTGACAAATGTACCACCTCGCATGTTTAGGTCCATCAAGTGCTGTTCGTTGTTGAAAGTGTGCTTTGCCTGCTCCACCATGAGATAGCTGGAAACATTGATGTCACCCAGCCCCAGCATGACCACCAGCAGGGTCCCGGCCCGGACCCGGATGTCCCCCAGCACATCCCGCAGCTTGAGCGTGCGGGTTTTGGTGTTGTAGAGGTCCAGGAGGGCGTCCGCCATGGCCTTGGCGTTTTCAGTGCTGTCCAGTTTCTCATAGTATTGCAGGACGCCCCATTGGTTGATGTTGGAGCTGTCCTGTGCAACAAAGATTTCCCGCTTTCCGGTTTCCTTGTTCTCATAGGAGAGCTTGATTTTGTCATAGGTCTGGGAGGCAATGGAGCTTTTATAGTCAAAGTCCCCAGCCGTGTCCTCATCTATGAGCACCCCCAGTTTCATGCTGCCGATGTTTTTGAGGGTCAGCTTGCCCACATCGTCATACAGCACATACATCTGGGAGGTGGCTTTGAGGGTTTCGTCCAATGCGGTCTGGATGATGTCAAAGAGGGTCTGGTTGTCCTCCACCCGGCTCCCTATGGTGTAGCCGGTGTCCTCAAGGTCACCAACATTGAGCTGGAAGTCCTCCGCAATCATGCGTATCACATCGGCGGCGGTTTTGTTGGTGTAGACATAGGTGTCCTTGTTCTTGAGGTAGTAGAGCTGGTCATACACAGTGATCTGGATGACATCATCCGTGCTGCCTTTTCGGGATTTCTCAAAGACAAAGCCATAAAAGACGGGGGTGCCGTCCACGGAAAAACGGCACGGATCCCCCTCCTGGAAACTCAGGCCGGGAGTTTTGACCACCTCCGCCGTGAGCTTTCCCGGCTGTCCTTGGCGCTCCCATTCAATGCTCACATTTTCCACCACGGGCGGCAGCATGATGGTCCCCTGGTGTTGTATCAGCAGCTCATAGGTCATGGGAGGGTGAGCACCTGCCCGGGATAGATGAGATTGGGATTGCTGATTTTATCCGTGTTTGCGTTGTAGATTTTGGTGTAGTCGGCACCGTTGCCATAATACTTGGCGGCAATGGCCCAGAGGCAATCACCGGCCTTTACGGTGTAGGTTTTGGCCGTGGGTGCCGTGCTTGCCTCCCGCTCTTTCTGCACCGTCACCGTGGGCGTGGCGCTCTCCACTTTTGGCTCCTCCACAGTCACAGTCTTGGTGCCGTAGTCCCGCCATTGCTTGAGGTTGACATCAACGGCCACATCCAGGCCATTTTTGCCATCCTCTGTGATGGTGTAGTCCTCCACACTCACTTTGATGTTGGTGTCAAAGAGCATCCCCCCGGAGGGGGACACCCGCACCAGCATGAATTGGGTGGTTTCTTTATTGGTTTTCATACGCTCCAGCAGGCCCAGGAAATAGTCCGGGGACTGGCTGCCCGTGAGCATGGGCAGGTCAAAAGGGACCGTAATTTCTGTGAGGCCGGGAGCCCGCAAGAAATTGACCTCCCCCTCATTCAAGAGGACCAGAGTTTTGTTTTTACCCTTAATTTTGACCTGGAGCTTTTCCGGGGTAGGCCAAAGGGCCCCGCCCAGATAGCATGTGTAGCTCATGTGGATGCCCTCCTTTTTTCCATTGGAAAAAACTCTGCTTTTCTGGGGATGGGCAAGGGTCACGCATGGACGCCCTCCGCCGCAGTCAGCAGGGCCTCTGTAAAGCCGTCCGTCAATACGGAAATAACGCCGTCAAGATCGGCTCCGCCCTCAATGCGGTTGGTCATGCCAGTCATGTCAATCTTGACCTCCGCCGTGGTAAACCGGTTGATGGCGTCACGCTCAGCGATGTCCCGCAAATATGCCAGCTCCTCCGTGGAGGTGCTGAGAGCGTCAGCAGCGGCTCCAGTATTTGCGGCAGTCTGGCCGGTATAGTCTGCAATATCATCAAGCGCAAAATTGCCCATGCCGGTCCCGTAGTCGGTAGCGGCTCCCAGGTCCATGTCAAACAGGCCGCCGATGGCATCGGACACGCCAGCGGCTACACCATCGCCCCAGTTGGCTCCGGCGTCAAAAGCGTCACCCACCCAGCCGTCCTGCCAGGTTTCAAAGGTGCTCATGCCCTCATTGAAAGCATCGCCTACACTGACAAAATCCTGCATGTTGCCGGAGGCCTCTGCCGCTTTGGCGGCATAGTCGCTGGCCGCATTGGTGATGCCAGAATAGTCAAACTCCACAAAGGGCAGCTTGTTCAAGGCCTCACAAATACCGGCCACCACGGTGAGGGCCGTGGAGAGCAGGTTGTAAAACCAGGATTGCACCCCGGCAATAACATTGCCAAAGGCGATGCCGATATTTTGAGCACAAGCTCCCAGGGCGTTCCAGATGCCCAGGGCGATGTTGGCCACCGTCAAGCCCAGGTTGACAAAGAATTGGATGACCACATTGATGCCACCGGCAATGACGCCAAAGCCACTGTTGGCTATGCCGGTAAACTTGGCGATGGCGGAACAGGCGGCGTAGATCGCCGCCACAAGGGCAATGACCAGAATGACAATCCATGTGATGGGACATGCCAGCAGGGCTGCATTTAGGCCATACTGTGCCGCAGTAGCAGCAAAGGTGGCTCCGGTGCTCATCATCAAAGCAGCGGCTTTCACGCCCTCAGCCAGAGCCATAATACCGTTGATGCCGTTGGTAATGAGCGCCACGGCGTTGTATGCGATAAAGGCCGCCACAAGGCCATACACTATGGGACTTATCCAGGACCAGTTTTCAACCACAAAGGAGGCCCCATTGATGAGGAGGTCCAGGACGCCGGTGGCCACCGTGGCCAGCATGGCCAGCCCGTTGATGGCTCCATTGATGACCGTGTTAAACTGGGCGCTGTTGGCCACCTGGTTGAGCCTGGTGAGCACCGGGTCAAAAGCGGCCAGGGCCGTGTTTTTCATCTTTGTTGCAATCTGGGCCCAGGTCATGGGCATACTCTCAAACTTGGCGTTGATTTCATCCGCAGAGGCAAACATGGCGTTTTTTACCACCTCAGCGGTGACAAGGCCCTGCTCTGCATATTGCTTGATGGAGCCCTCTGCAATGCCCATGTAGCTCTCAATGGCCCTGGCAATACTGGGGGCGTTCTCCAGGATGGAGTTAAGCTCCTCGCCTCTGAGGGCTCCAGCGGCCATGGCCTGGGTGAGCTGGAGCATAGCAGCAGATTGACCCTCTGCCGATGCACCACCAATGACAAAGCTCTTGTTGATGAGTTCCATGAAACCAATGAGCTCATCATTGTTGCTAAAGGCCCGCCCGGCATTAGAGCCCATGCTGGCGATAGCAGAGGCCGTGTCCAGGTAGTAGGACCTGGCCCTCTGAGCAGAGGCCATGATTTTCTGCTCCAAAGCATCCACAGAGCCGCCGTCATCCACCATGAAACTGAGGCGGGCCGTGGTGCTGGTCAGCTTATCGGACAGCCCTGTGAGAGCTTTTAGGCCCGCACCGGCTGCCAATGTGGCCACAATGCCTTTGACCTTGCCCAGCAGGCTGCCAGCAGCACTGTTGCCGTTTCGGAGGCCTCTGTTGAGGACTTCCTCCTGTTCCGCCGCCCGGCGGTAGCCCTCCGCCATCTGCTCAACCTCATTGTTGGCCTGCACAAGTGCCGCTCTTGCCGCCTGGATTTGCGCCGGGTCCACGGCGTTACCAGATGCCCGCTGGACCTGCTCAAAGGCATTGAGGGTGGTGTTGAGTGCCGTGTTGATCTTTCGTAGCACGCCGCTGATACCGTCATTTAGGACCATCTGAGATCTAATTGTTGCCACGGGTTCACCCCCTCTTTAAGAATTAAGGCCCCCGCCGTAAAGCGGAGGCCTTGCTGTTACTTCCGTCTGCCTCTCCTCATTTTGCTTTTCAGCTCCGCCTCCCGTTTCTTCTCGTCCTCGCCCCGCACCTGGATGGAGGCAATAACGAAAGCCCTTTCTTTGATAGGGAGGTCTAAAAACTCGGACGGTTTCCAGCCAAACTTTTGCAGGCAGAAATGGGCAAAGTTGGCCTCCGGGTCCCCGTCCAGGATTAGTTTTTTGCCTCGGCCACCAGGTCATCCTCAGCCTTGAAGCCATTGACCTGGAAAACCTCCGTCACATAGTCATCAAACTCACCGCCAATGAGCAGCTTGCCAATGAGCTCCTCCGGCTTTGCCACGCCCCAGTCATTCTGGAGGGCGGCGTTGTTGAGGTCCGGGAACACAGTGCAGCGGGCCGCCACCTTGGCCTGGAAAGAGTAGGTGTCAAGCTGCTGGGTGTACTGGCCCTTTTTGCCGGGGACGGGGACCTGGCGGATGCAGCCGGAGCGGATGCGGGCGTATTCATCGGCAGAGATGCAGCAGATTTCCCACTCCATGGGCTTGCCGTCCTCCCCCCGGATGCGGGGGGAGGCTGCATACTTGTGATTTTCAATCTGCTCAACATTGGCACGCATAAAAGCGGACAGGTTACTCATGGATTTTTTCCTCCTTATATTCCGGTGTTACATGTAGGACGGATTGGTGTGCTGTTCGGGGCGGGTAAAGCCGTCACAGTAGCCCTCAATGGACTGCTCAACAAAATCACCCTCTGCATTGAACATGGACAGCAGCACATCACCGTCCAGGATGCAGTTGTTGTAAATCTTGGTGCTCCGGCCCACAGAGGTGGCGGGGTCATCGTTGGAGGTCTGGATGTCCATAGTGGGCATCACGCCGGTCTTGATGAAACGCTCCACCACCTGGTCAAAAATCTCCGTGCATTTGTAAATGGTCATGGAGAAAGCCAGGGCGATGGTCTGAGCCTTATGGCCCACAACGACACCGCCCAGCTTGTAGACCTCTTTGGTGTTTACAGAGGCCTTGCCCTCAAACTCCTTGGCCATCAGCATGGAGTAGCGGGTGCCATCCAGGGTGACAAAGCACTCCGCAAAATTGGCGCTTACGGCGTCCTGGGTGTTCATAGTCGGATTGGGCATTGTCATTTCCCTCCTTTACTGGATGATAACGCTCATATAGAGCTGGGACATGGCGTTAATTACATTGAGGCCATTGATGATACAGAGGACGGCCTTTTTGCTGTCACCCTGCTCACAGGTCACAATCTCCGGGTCAAAGTTCTCCACAGCACGGATGTCATTGAGCTGCTGGATGAGCTTGGTGATGTCACCCCACAGAGAGGAGCGGCCAGAGGCATCATTGGGCACGGTGCCCAGATACTTTTGGCCGAACATGAGCGCCACATCATTGGCAATCTGGTCACACACCCGGATGGTCTGGTTGCTCTGGAAAATCTCTCCCTTGGTGTCAGACAGGGTGAGCAGGGTGTTGATGTCCTCCAGCACTCTGGTGTCCCCGTTGACATTGTGGAAAATAAACTTGCCAGCCTTGATGGCCGCCTCCAGCTCCGCCTGGGTGTAATCAGTGTTGATGGTCAGCTCACCATCATACTTGAAATTGGTGAGGGACTTATTGACCGCACAGCCAGCCTGAGCACCGGCCACCCAGTACACCAGGGAATGGGCGGGTACATCGGAGATGGTGGAGTGGGTCACGGAGTTCCAGACACCAATGATGCCCTCATAGTCCGCCGTGGTGGGCTGCCATGCCACCAGCTGGAATTTGCTGCCCACCTCATCCCGAACACGGGTGCAAAACTGCTGATACAGCCGCACCGTGGTGGGGTCGGAGGACGGACAGCAAAGGGCGTTGTAGGCATAGGGCTCAATCTTGTCCAAAAAGGCCTGGTGGGCCTCACCGTTGATGGCGGTGGCATCCGCCCCGGAGGTCAGGGGCATCCCGGCGGATGCCTCCAGGGTAGCCTCAGTCTTGAAGTCCACCCAGGCATTGCCCACCAGGGCCTTGGCGTCCTCTACGGTCTGAGTGTCAACGGCCACGCCGTCCACATAGGTGGTCACATCCCAGAGCTCCTCATCATCCACATTGGCAGACACCACAATGTTGATGTCATTGCCTCTCACACCGCCATACTTGGCCGTGGCCAGGGTGTTGTTGGCCTTGACGGCCCCGGTGCCCAGGCGGTAGCAGTAGACGGTGGTGGCGTGGGTGAAAATCTCCCGCAGGGGGAGCATCTTGGGGTGATCGTAGGCGTAGCCGAAAATGGCCTTGCTGTTTTTCTGAAACTCCCCGGAGGTAACAGGGAAAACCGTGTCCTCGGGGCCCCAGCTCAGCTCAAAAGGCGCTGCCGCATAGCCTCTGTCAGAGAGGGTTGCGGACGCCCTGGGCACGCTGGAGAATACGATGTAGGAGCCCGGCAGGACCTTGTTTTGGGTCAGCCAGGTGCCGCCTCCCAGTGCCATATTAGTTCACCTTTCCTTTCATGTATTTCTCAATCAGCGCATCCGCCTCTTTCAGCGTGTAGGCCTTGCCATCCTCCAGCAAAGCCCGGATGAGGTCCCGCCGGTTGGCGTAGCGCTTAGAGGCCGCCAGCTGCTCTTTGGTGTAGGTAGCAGCGGGGGCGGCCTGTTCGGTGTTCGTGGTCTTGGCTTGTGCCATGCTTATCCCTCCATTTCAATATCAAGGGTTTCCATGAGGACCGGCTCCTGGGGGATGTAGATGTGATGGTCATAGCTCACCATGACATGCAGGACACCCTCCTCAATGCTCCATTCGCTGTTGGTGCAATGGATGAGGTCACCCTCCGGTGTGGTGATGTCCCGCAGTAGCATAATGAGCTGATCTGCCATCTCGCAGCACTCCGCCGTCCCCACTTTGGGGTAATAGATGACATCCAGGGTGGGAGTGCGGAGAAACCGCTCTCCCACCTGTCTGCTCTGCCCGGCGGAGGGCATGACCACATTGAGGTCCCCAGGGTTGAGGCCCTGCTTGACATTTCCGCCGTGTACCTGTACGGCAGGAAAAGCGGCGTGCAGCGCAAGGCTCACGCCGTCAAAAATACTTTTGAAACTAATTTCAGCCATTGAAAGCCTCCCGCAGCAGCGCCTCCAGTTTTTTCTCAATGACAACGGGAGCCACCCGCTCAAGGTCCTTTTCAGACAGGGTGAGGAAATACTGTCCAGCCACCCAGCCGCCTCCGCCACGGGTGCGGTGGCCAAACTCCACATAGCTGGCATAGGTGACAGGGTTGATGACCTCAATGTAAAAATTCCGGCCCCGTCTGAACACAGGCAGGGCGTTGGCGTAGGCTTTGGGGTCCACCTTGCCGCCCTCTTTTGCTGCCTGTTCTGTGCGGGCAGTCCAGCCCCGCCGGAGGGTGCCGCCTTTCTTCCCGCTGCTCTTTGGGTACTGCCCCACAGGTGTGCGGGGAATGACAAGAGCCAACAGCCGGGCTGCCAGCTCTTTGGACACATCCTCACAAAATTTGTCCAGGTCCATGTCCTGGAGCTTTTGCAGGTTGTCCCGCAATTTCTGGAGTTGCCTATAATCAACATTTCCCCAGCGCATCATGCCCACTCCTTGAAAAGCTCCAGGGGCACCTCCTGGTGGCAAGTGTAGACGGCGGGCTTGCCGCTCCGCTCATAGTCACGGGTGACGCCGTTCTGGGTCACGGTGATCTTGGAGCCCTCCGGGATGTCCACAGAGGGGTCAATGTAGAGCGTCACCGTCTGGGCCACCAGGGCGGCCTCATCGGTTGGCTCTGTGCTTTTGACCGTCTGGTGGGATATGCGGCAGGGCAGGCCGGAGGCCGTCACTTTCTCCACCGGCTCAGTGCGGCCATTGGCAGGGTTGAGCACTCCCTGCCGCACGGTGACGGTGGCCAGGCCGGTCCAGAGGCTCTGGATGGCCTTTTTGTAGGCGGCGGGTATTCCTACCACCTCAGCCTCCGAAAAGCTGCCAGTGTACTCTCTGCCGGGTGCATGAGCTTGGACAGCATGGCGTCAAAGCGGCTTTCCGCATTGCTTGCACCATCACTGGCCCCAGCAAAGGTGACGGAGATGTCACCCTCCGTGATGCTTTTGGCGGGGGCCTCAAAATCAAAGCCCTCCAGCCCACCGGCGGCTTTCTTATCAAACAGGAATTGACCGGCCACCATGTCCACAAGCGTATAAAAAAGAGGAGGCGGGAGCTCCCGGTGGTTGATGTTCACCAGGAGCTCTGCCTCACACTTATGGATGGTGTACTCAAGGCCGGTTTTGTCATCGTCCGTGACAGTGTAGCCCAGCATGGCCAGCCGGGTCACAACGGCCTCATATACATCCTCCATGGCCGTTAGCCTCTGGAGAGGATGCGGGCAATGGGGATGGCCTTGTGGGCGATGTAGGAGCGGTCCCCCTCGCTGCTCTCACCAGAATGGACCAGGCACCAGTTGGCACCGTTCTCCAGCTCCTCATCCGTGGGAGAGAGGCTGGTCTGGCTGGTCTTTTCATAGGAGATGCCAAAGGGGGCAAAGACCTTGCGCTGGCGGGTGTAGAGAGTGTCCTCGCCGCCGTTGGTCTTGGGGTCACGGGCCATCTCATAGGGAACCTTGGCACCGATGTCCTCAAAGCTGATTGCGCCCTCACCCAGCACATAGGTGACATACTGGGTGCCGGGGACCACATAGCTCTCAGCTGCCGGGGTGCCCTCCCCAAAGTAGGGCTTGACCTTTGCCTGGTTAATCTGGCCCTCGGTAGCACCGGAGGCCTTGACCTGGAGAGCGCCCTCATCCTCAGCGCTGGCGGGGAAATAGCCATCGGTGGCGGGCATACCGTCATCCACCACCACAATCTTACCATTCCAGGTGTAGAGGGTCAGGTCACGGGTCACGCCCTCCTTATCGGTGTACTTGAGAGCGGTGAGCAGGTTGAGGTTTTCCAGATTAGTGGCGGGAGCAGAGTGCATAAACACCAGAGAGAAACGGCGCTTGCGGTCACCACAAGCCTGGACGGTGGCGCTGTTCATGGTGGTTGCCTCCAGATTGCCAGCCACCTCATAGGTGTGCTTGGCCACAAACTCAGCGCTCTGGCCGCCGGTCATGGAAAAGACGCCCTTGAGGACCGCCAGAATGGTGTCCTGGTCAATGTCCTGCCAATACTCAGAAACCTGCTGGGCCACATTGTCCATCCAGTCCACACCGCCGGTGATGTCAAAGGAAAAGTCCTTTTCAGTCCATGCCTTTGCACGGCCTACCACCACCACGCCCTGCTCAAAGGTCTTGGTGGAGGTGGCGGTGATGTTGGTCTGGCCGTCATAGTTGACGGCATCGCCGTCCAGCAGGCCCCTCATGGCAATGCGGGCATAGCCGGTGCCGCCCTGGGTGCTGAACACATCCCGGATGTCGGGATTGCCAGCCAGAGCTCTGGACTTCCGCATCTCATTGAGCCGGGTGCGGGGGATGCGGTCCACCGCATACTTGAAAGCCTGGGGATTGAAAGACTTGGCGTCAAACTTAGTGTTAGGCATAATTCAATCGTCCTTTCTTACAAAATGGTTTTAGGTCTTGCGTTTGCGGGTCTTGGGAACCGCCTGGGGCTCCTCAGCGGGCGTTTCAGCCTCGGGGGAGGCCTGTTCCTCGGGTGCGGCATCCTGGGCCTCCTGGGGCTCCTCAGAGGCCGCAGGAGAGAGGCGGGCCATAACTTCCTTGGTCACGGCCTCCGCCAGATCATCCACAGAGGGGATGCGCTCCGCCATATACTGCACCACGCTCTCCTGGGTGCGGGGCAAAGAGGCAACAGGAGTGCCTGTCAGCTTGGCGGCCAGGTTTCTCAAAGCGTCCTCAAAAGACACCGCTTTGGTGGGGGTTGTAATGTTTCTCATGTTGCACCTCATTCCAGCTTGGCATCCGGGTTTTCGGCCATCCAGGCCGCCAGCTCCGTGTAGGTCATCTCAGAGGGCTTTTTCCCCTCGCCGGGCTTGCGTCCGTTGTCAGGGTCCCCGGGTTTCCAGCCACTCAGCTTTCCGCCAGGATTGCCAAAGAGAAAGTCCGTGGCGGCGTCCTTTTTCATGGCCTCGATTTTGGCGGCCAGCGTGATGCTCTCATTGTTGATCTTGGCCACCACTTTGCCATCCTCAATCTTGGCATCCTTGAGGTAGTCAGCCAAAAGAGCCCGGACGACGGTGTTGTTCTTGGCTCCGGCGGCGGTGAGCTCAGCATCCACGGCAGAGGTCAGCCGGATGTTGGCCAGCTCTTTCTCAAAAGCGGCTTTGTCGGCCTTGTTCTGCTGCTCCAGCTCACCAATCTTGCGGGTCAGCTCCTCGTTATCGCCAGCGGACTTTTTCAGCTCCTCCAGCTGCTTGGCGTGTCCTTTGGCGGCCTCCTCAAGCTGGCCCACCTGGGCCTCCAGTTCCTTGACACGGGTGTTTTTGGCGTTGAAGTCCGCACGGGCAACAAAGTCCTTGCCAATCGCCTGGCAGGCGGCGGCGTCCATGTCCTCCGTGTAGGCATCGCCAATGATTTCCTTGAGCCATAAAAGTTTCATGTTTCGTTTACCTCCTGTTATCTGCTTTCCTTGTGTCCGGCCAGTCCCGGTATGGCAGCGCCCCTGTTGGTTTCCACCGGGGCCCGGTGGTATTTGAGTATGAAAAAAGCACCGTGCTTTTCAGCACGATGCTTTCATCAACGGTTTAATAGAGGACATCCGGGCCGGGGTCCTCCAGCTTTGTCCAGATGTCAGGGATGAGCTTTCCGCCCTGGAGGTCCTTGAGCACCTGGTCAACGGTGGCATCCGCAGGAGGGGAAAAAGTGTCCTCCTCCAGCTCATACACAAAGCCGCCTCCGGGCTCCTCCCAGAAAAAGCTCCCGCCATGCCTCTCAGCATAGGCGGTGGCGGCGTCCTGCACCAGCTTGCTGTTGCTGTATTCCAAAAGCGTCATTAAATCACACCTTTCAAGAGCTTTTCAAACTCCGCCAAAGCGGTGGGAAAATATTTCTGCATGAGAGCGTAGCGCCCAGCATCAAACTGAGCGGCAAACATGTGGGCAAAGGCCTCTTTCTCCAGCATCCCGTAGTATGTCCAGTAGCGGGTGGCGTGGCCATAATTGCCCCGGGCTTTGTTCCTGGAGAGCCCGCCGAACAGATCGGAAATGGCGTTGTGATCGGCGTCCATGAGCTCCCGGGCAATGATGGTGTAGGCATCCGTCTTTTTCCGGGTGCCGTTGGCTTTCATGGTGGCCTTGACATAGGCCTCAAAGTCCTTTTTCAGAGCATCACCAAAGTCCGGCGTCTGCAAAGAGGTGTAGCCGCTCCCGGCGCAGGATGTAAAGTCAACAAAATGGCCATGCTCATGGAAAAAGGTTGTTGCCGGGCCTCTGGGGTCTTTCATGTCGGCGGCAAAGTTCATTTTGACCTTTTGGATGCGGCTGTCAAAATGCGGCGTGCCGGAGAAAGCCCCGTCCGCCACAGAGCCGGGCTGGACATAACGCTCAAAGACAGCCTGGGCCGTCTGGTTGCCCGCAGCATAATGCTGCTCAAGGGCGTCCGTGTAGCCGCTGGGAGCGGACGGCAGACCTTGCACAACATTCTGGAAATGCGGGGTTGTCTTTGCTGTAATTGTAGCACCCGGGGCCTGGGTTTGCAAACCAGGTGTGGGGCCCTGCACAAAGCTCTGCCGCCACTCATCAAAGGTGGTGTTGGCCGGTATTTTCTTTGTGGTGCCGTCTGGGTTTCTGGTCCATCGCTCTCCAATGCCCTCCATGTCCGCATAGTAGGGGCAGGTGCAGCACCGGCACCACGGATGAAACGGCGGAGCGGTGAGCCCCACCTGGTAGTCCGACATGCGGAACACCTTGCCGTCAAGCTGAGCGCAAAGGGAGCAGGTGTCCCGGTCAAAAGAGGCCACAATCCGGTATTGCTCCACACCCAGGGCGTTGAAACAGTCCTGCTGGGCCGTGCTGGAGAAATAGGCGCTTTCCGTCATCACCAGGCGGCCCGCTTTGGAGCGGGACACCTCAAACTGCTTGGCAATGGCAGAGATGGCCTTGTCCGGGGGCTCCCCCCGTATAATCATCTGGGTCAGCTGGGTGTTGACGGAATTGACAAGGCTTTGCTTGTTCGTCCAGCAGCGGTCACGGAATGTCTGGCCGTCCGTGGTCCAGGGCCGGGAGAGCACCTTTTTGATGGTGTTTTCATTGACGGCCTGCATGGTCCACCCAACACCCAGGCCCTTTTGGATTTCATAGGCCGTGTGGTAGTAGCTCCCGGCATAGGCCTGCCGTGTCACCGTGTCCAGGTAGTCCAGCTGGTTGGAATAGAGGAGCTCCGCCTGCTGCTGGAGCTGGATTTTGAGGGCATCAAGCCTGGAGATGTGGACCCGGGCGCTGGCGTTCTCAAGCTCTTTCATCCAGGCCCCGGTGAGGGCGTTTTCCTCACCGTGCTTGATGTACTCCTCCACAGTCCAGTGAAACTCTGCCAGCTCATCACTGTTGAGCAGCCGCTTGGCATCTGCCAGGGTGATGTCATTATTGGCGGCAAAGCGCCTATACCATGCAGACATCTGGCGCTCAATCTCAGCCTCAGCGGCCCGGAATTGAGCATCCAGGTTTTCCACATAGGAATAGGACTGGTCCAGCAGGGCGTCCTCCATGTTTTTCATGCGCTGGGCCCAGTAGTCCGCATTGCGCTGGAGGTTATTCCTCGGCATTGCCGCCACCGCCGTTCTGATCGGTCACGGGATTGCCGGAGCCGTCCCCTCCGTTCTGCCGGTTTTTCATAAAAGCGGCCTGGTAGGGGTCGGCCATGGCCTCCTCTTTCTCATCCTTGATGCGCTGGAGCTCCTGCTCCGGGTCGCTCACCCAGGGGTGCATTTTCACGATGGTTTCATCAGAGAGGATGCCCACAGAGTTCTTGCAGTTGTTGATGACCTCAGTTTCATTGATGAGGACATCCCGGTCAAAGATGACCTTGACCTCCGTGCCGTCAAAGCTCCCCCGGCCAGTGTTGGCCAGGTGCTTATTGACAAACCAGAGCAGCTCCTCCATGGAGGCCTGAAACTCCATCTCAATGCCGTTGGCGTCCAGATCAATGTCAGAGTACATGCTCTGTATATTCATCTGGTTAGGGTTTCCGCTCATGCGCTCATCCTTGGCATCGTAGCCCCGGGCGTTCTCAATGATGGCATCCTTGAGCATAGAGAGCAGCACCTTGTAGTTTTCGGCGTTGACCTCAATCTGGAGGGTGTCCACTCCGCCCTCAGAGCCCTCAAAAGAGCGGACCTTGATGACGCCATAGGTGGCCAGGTTGGCCCGGAGCCGTCCCAGGTCCTCCCCGTCATAGTTCTTGATGACCAGGATGGTGGAGTGGATGTCCTCCTCCATCTGGTTGGCAAAATTGGAGATGATGTTGTTATAGGCGTCTTGCAGACACCGCACCCTGGACAGCAGGGGGATTTCATGGTGGGAGCTCTTGAAACACACCAGGGGGATGCGCTCCCAGTTGTAGCTGGTTTCCTCGCCAGTCTGGGGGTCCGTGTTGGTTATGTACGGCCCAGAGCGGGCAAAATCGTCCGGCTCCAGGGTGCCATCATCCCGGCGGATGAAGCAATCCACGCCGCCGCCGTGCATGACCTCCACCTTGACCACATCCTTGGTCTGTTCGGTTTCGTCATACTCCAGCACCACATAGACATGGACAGCAGCATCCAGGATGGTGTGGTCAGCATCCGCCCAAAAAGGCAAAACCTCATCAGCGGGAAAGCGCTGGAAAGCCAGCTCCCCGTTTTGGTCGTAGTAGGGGAACACCCAGCACTTGCCGCCAATCCAGGCACCCTCTCCAATGTTGTGCATGGTCCGCTGAAAACGGGACCCAAAGACGGTGGAGAGGGCCTCTGCATAGGCCTTGTTTTCAGTATCAAGAGAAAAAGGCCGCCCAAAGGAATAATTGGTTTTCTGGTCCACCATCTTGGCATAGATGTTGTGTACCAATCGGTTATTGGGCAGATGCTCCAGCACCTTGATGTTTCCGTCATCGTCCAGGGCAATGCGCTTGCGGCGGGTCACATCCTGGTCCCCGTCATAGTAGGCCTCACCGGCCAGCTGCCGTTTTCGCTCTTTGGAGCCCAGCCAGGCCGTGATTTCAAGCTCCAAAAAGCGCTTGTCCGTCATGCCCCGGCGGAAATTGGTGGCCGCCCTGGCCACGCAGTCATCCCGCAAATTAAGCACCACCACCGTGCATCACCTCCTTTTCTGGTTTTCCTGTTGGGGGGGGGGTAAATCCAATGGGTCGGGCTTTGCACTTCTCCAGCGTGAGGGTCTGCCCAGGGAGCTCCACCTCAATCCGCAGAGTGTTATATGGCAGGCGCTCCGCCCATTGCTCAATCTTAGATAAAACATACTGCTGCTCAAACATGGCACACCTCACAAACCAATAGAGAGGCCCGCCGCTTTATAAAAATCTCTGGACAGCCGCTCTTTGATGTCCTCCAGATCAACCGTTATGGTTTCGGGTCCAATATGCACATCTCGGTAATTGTGCTTGACCAAAACATCCGCCATCACCGGAGCTGTATTTGCAGAAACATTGGCCTCAACCATAGGCTCCGGCAATTCTGCAATAGCACATGCCACTTTCCGTTTTTTATCGCAACAGCTCACATGAGGGCACTTTTTACACTTATCGCTCAGTTTGCTTACACTTCCCATGGCACACCTCAAAAGCTGAAAATCTCGGGCGCAAAGACCTTGTGGACAAAATAGCGCACCTCGTCCATGGCGTGGTCATTCTCCTTGATGGGCCGGTCCATGGGGGCCTTTTCATCCCAGCGATAGAGCCCAAACTCCCGGATGCAGTCCGTACAGCAGGAGCAGATGAAGATGTCCCCGCTCTGGAGCCTGGTGGCCACATCCCGGATGCCGTCCAGGACAGAGTTGGAGGCCTTTTCCACATAAAAGCGGCCATGCCGCCGGATGACCTCAATAAAGCTGGCCGCTGAGGGGTCAACGATGACCGCCCGGATGGGCAGATCACCGGCCAGCTTTTCCAGCTCTGCATAATATTCCTCATCGGTGAGCTGGCGGCCCACCTTGCGGCTATTGTAGTAATACTCCCGGATGCGATACCATTTCCCGCCTGCCCGGGCCCAGAGCCCCATGCTGGTGGGGTTTGCGGTGCCGTAGTCAATGGAAATGTAGTAACGGTCATAGGGCCGGGGAGCATCCGGCACCACATGAAAATCCTTGTTGAACATGGTATAAATCAGCCCCTCCGCCACCACCCAGAGGCCCCGGATAAAGCGGTCATAAAACACGCCAGAGTAAAGGCTCTCATACCTGGCCTTGACGGAGGCGGAGAGGCTGAGGTTGTCATCCATGGTGAAATGGAGGTGCAGCATGTTCCGCTTGGCGGCCTCCAATATCCAGTTTAGATAAAACCAGTGGGACGGCCCCTCTGGGTTACAGTTAAACCAGAGCTTTGAGCCGTCCACAGAGCAGCGGGCACAGGCCTGCTCCACAAAGGAGCGGGGCATGAGGGCCACCTCATCCAGCAGGACGCCCGCCAGGGTGATGCCCTGGATGAGAGCAGCGCTGCTTTCATCCCGCCCGCCGAACAGGTAAAAGTTATTGCTCCGCCCGGCGGCAGTCACCACAATCTTGTTTTCCGTGCGGTATTCCCGAAAAGAAAACACCCCTGCCAGCCAGTTTGGCAGGTTGGAGGTCACATTGCGCCGCAAGCTCTCAATGGTCTTGCCGCACAGCGCAAAGTTTTGGCCTTGAAAGCGGCGCATTGCCCACATAACAAAGCCCACGGTCATGGCCACGGTCTTACCAGATCGGATGGAGCCGTCACAGATGATGCCGTCATAGTCCTCAAAGCCGGGCCTATTCCACCAGGTCATGGCCAGATTTTGCCGGGGGCTCAATCTCTGGTATATCATCCGTGTCTATCTCCTCTCTGGTGCTCTGGTCTATGACCTCAAAAATGTTGTTTTCCTGTTCGCTGCCGGGGCCGTTTCCGCTGTCAAACACGCCCAGGTGCTTGCCCAGCAGCTCCAGCGCCTTTACCTTGTCATGGAGCTTGACCTCCGTGCCATATTGGCCCTCCTTGATGGAGGCAACGGCCTTTTTCTTGTCCTCCGGCAGATCATCCGTGGGGATGAGCCGGACAAGGCCGTTGCGGTTGATGGTCGCAAAGTCCGTGCCGTTGGCAAAGGCTATGGCAGCCAGCTCCTCCAGCACCCGCTCCTGGGTGATTTCCAGCTTGCCCCGGAGCCTTGCCTGGCGCTTTTGGATTGCGGCTTGTATGTCAACATTCGTCAACAGCCTTTGCCCTTGGCTCCTGGCTGTTTTTTCGCTGTACCCGGCCCGCTTTGCGGCGGCGGTGGCATTGAGGTCCACCAGGTACTCATCCACAAACCGCTCTTGTCTGTCATTCAGCTTTGCCACACTCACCACCCCAAAACATAATAAAAAGCCGCTTTTCTTTGAGAAAAGCAGCCAAAAAGACATAGTGAATGGCGGCAGGGGTCTGGTTTCACTTCCTTCACCCTGCCGCCACTCTCAAAGGAGGTAATACCATGATGAGGCATACACCCGCTATGTCAGTGTAACATAAGTACACCGGACAAAACGGACAATCTCTTTTAGTTCCGTTCCAGATACCGTTTCACGGCTTTTCTGCATCCGTCCTCGGTATTCCCTCCGCCAATACAAGCGGCCACCTGCCGCCAGGGGAGTCCATTGACAAAACGATAGGTGAAAATCTGCCGGAGGAGGCTGTCATCAATGCTGGAGATGTAACGCTCCAGGCGGCTCCGCTCATAGAGGCATTGCTGGTGCTTGGCCTCAATGATGCCCCGCAGATCGGCAATCTCCGCCGCATATTCTCCCACCTTGTCCGTCACGCCCGGGGCGTGGGGCATCCCGGTGATGACCTGGGCCCCCGGCAGAGCTTTGACCTCAAGCTCCTGGAGGCGGCGCTTGTCCATCTCAATTTCCCGGTTTAAGTAATACAGCTGGGACAGCTCTTTCAAGGTCATGCGCTCAGTCCTCCGTTTTCTCTCCAGTCCACTCCGGCTGGCAGTTTCCCTCACCCATCATGCACACCTTGGCGCACACCTTGCAAGGGTCACCGCCCGCCATGACAAAGTGCATGTCCTTGAGTAGCTTGGCATAAGCGGCCCGCTCGGCATCCAGCTCCGCTTTCATCATGGCGGCCTCTTTCTGGACGGCGTTGCACATGGCCCCGGCCTCCTCAGCCTCCTTGGCGTATCGCTCAAGGTCCTGGACCTGCTGCCGCAAGGCCTCAATGGTCAGCTTGTCCGCCTCATGCTGGATGGCCAGACGGGCGCTTTCCCGGATGAGCTCATCACAAAAAACCTGCTCACCATTCAAGATCACTGTTAAATTGCTCTTGCTCATGTTGCACTCTCCTTTACCTTGCGTATTCTGGCCTTTAGGGCCCGCATGACAGCCTCATGGGTGTCTGCCCGGTCCCGTATGGTGGCCATGACATCCTCATCCTCACAGCCCTGCACAATGAGGTAATGCACAAACACTTTTTCGTAGGGGGAGCCCTGCCGGTACAGGCGGCAGTTTCCCTGGTCATTCAGCTCAAAGCTCCAGTTGAGGCCATACCACACCACATGGCGGCCACCGGCCTGGAGGTTGAGGCCGTAGGCACAAGAGGCCGGATGCACCAGCAGCACATCCACCTCTCCGGCGTTCCAGGCCTCCTCATCCTCCACGCCTTTGTAGACCCGGACCCTCAGCTTTTCGGCCCGGCCCCGGTTGTACTTCTCAAGGCGCTCCAGGATTCGGTCCTTGTCGTGCTGGTAGCCGTAGAATGTGAGGCAATGCTCCCCGTTCAACTGCTCCAGCAGCTCCGTGAAAGCCTCCAGCTTGCAGTCATGGACTGGGACCACCTTGCCGTCATTGCCATACACAGCCCCATTGCAGAATTGCAGCAGCTTGCCCACCAGTACCCCGGCGGTGCCCGCTGTGATGATGTCCTCATCCACCTCCAGCAGCAGGTCCCGCTCAAACTGGTCATAGGCCTTTTTGGCCTTGGCATCCAGGAGGACGGGGATTTCATGCTGGATGAAGTCCGGCAGCTGCAAATAGTCCTCCGCTTTCATGGAGATGCAGATGTCTGAGATGGCATCCAGCACGGCGCTCTCAGCTCCATCCTTGGCCTTGTAGGAAAAAATCTGGGTCCGGCTTCTCTTGTCTGGGTCAAAGTATCGCTCCCGGTAGGCGGACAGGGACGGCCCCAGGCGCTCACCGCCATCCAGGAGGTACACCTGGGCCCACAGATCAATCAAGCCTTTGGAGGACGGCGTGCCGGTCAGCAGCACCACTTTCTTGATAAACCGGCGGATGCGCTTGGCGGCCTTGAAACGCTTACTCTGGGAGTTCTTGAAACTGGTGCTCTCATCAAAGATGACCATATCAAACGGCCAGGCCTGCTGGTAGTAGTCCACCAGCCACTCAAAGTTCTCCCGGTTGGTCACATAGACATCCGCCGGAGTGTTGAGGGCCTTGATGCGCTTGCTGGCGCTCCCCAGGACGGTGGACACCCGGAGATGCTGGAGGTGGTCCCACTTGGCCGCCTCCTTGCTCCAGGTGGCCTCTGCCACCTTTTTGGGGGCCACCACCAGGGCCTTGGCCACCTGCCAGCGGAAATACTTGAGAATATTGACGGCAGAGAGGGTGATGACGGTTTTGCCCAGGCCTGGCCGGAGAAACAGCCCAATGGCCGGGTCCTCCACCACCCGCTGGATGCAGTAGGCTTGGTAATTATGCGGGGTGTACTGCATCGGTGAAAACCTCCCTCAAAAAATCTTTCACGGCATCCAGGCCATAAAGCACCCGGACATCCGCCCCTCGTTTCTCCATCTCGCTCCGCTGCCACTTCTGCACCTTGGCCAGCCTCCCAATCTCTGTTTTCAGCTCCACATACACCGTCTTGCCGGTGGGGGTGATGATGATGCGGTCAGGCACACCAGGATTGCCGGGTGATACAAACTTATAGCATAGGCCGCCGTGCTCTTTCACCTTGCGGACAAGGTAGCTTTCTATGCTGCTTTCTCTCATGCTTTTCAACCTCCAATCTGAGGGGGTGGAACATTGTCAACATTGATTTCTATACATATACGCATACAGGCGGGATAGAGAGTTTTTTTTCTCTCTATTTCCTCTATTTCACAATCAATAGAAAATGAATGTTCCGATGTTCCACTTGCCAAAAAATCCAGTGTTTTCAAGGGTTTTGCCCGGAACATTGCCCGGAACATTGCCCGGAACATGTCCCGGAACATTGGAGGCCGTTTTTTGAATGTTCCACCCAATGTTCCGCTCAATGTTCCGGGGGTCAAATGTCCCTCCGGCGGAGAAAACCACGCTGCTTTCCGCAATAGCCAAAGCGCATGGAGTTGGCGCTTTTCTCCCAGTCAGCAGAGGCCTCAATGATGCTGTTGATTTCCGCCGTGTCGCTGTATCTCATATCCCGCTGCTTGCCGTCCAGGGCCTCACACCAGACCTCCAGGGCACACACCCGGTCACGGTCCACCAGCTTGACATCACCCTGCACGGCCCCCGCCCAGAACATGCGGCGGCGGTCCAGTGGCCAGCTGGGCCAGTCCTCCGGCACCTGGCGCTCCAGAAAGTCCGTGATGAGGCCCTCTCGGGTGCTTACCTCACGGTGCTCCTCCTGCTTGGCCTTGGCGGCCTCCTCCAGATCGCCTTTGAGGAAAAGGGCCTCTCCGGTCCTCCAGCGGACCACGGCCTCCGCCCACAGCTGGTCAATCTCTCCCGGCAGATCAGCCCACACATTCTTTGTGACGGGGCCCAGGCCCACATCCACGGGCCAGAAACGGCGGTTGCCGGTCCTGTCCTGGAGGTAGGCGCTCACATTCGTGGTGCCGAAAAAGACGCAGCAGCGGGGCAGCTCCTTGACATGGCGGCCATAAGCGGCCCGGAAACGGTCAGCCCGCAAAGAAAGAAACTGCTTGATGCGGGCAATGTCTGTGCGTCGGAAAGCGTCCAGCTCCGCAATCTCCACCAGCCAGACGCCCTGGAGCAGCTCAGAGGCCTCCTTGCCCTCAAAGGTGCGGATGCTGTCATTGAACCAGCCCCGGCTCATCTTATCCAGCAGGGTGCTTTTGCCCAGGCCTTGCGCCCCGGACAGGATGAGCATGGTGTCATACTTGGTGCCGGGGACCATGGCACGGGCCACGGCGGCGGTGAATGACTTACGGGTGACGGCTCGGGTGTAGGGGCTGTCCACGGCCCCCAGGTAGTCAATGAAAAGGGTGTCCAGGCGTGGCACTCCGTCCCAGGTCAGACCCCGGAGGTAGTCCTGGATGTCGTTGAAAGCATGGGCGGTGGAGTGCAGGGAGAGGGCCCCGTCAATCTTCCCATTGCCGGTGATGTGGTGGTATCTCTCCATGTACCAGTAGAGGCCCTGGTTGTCATTGTCATCCCAAAAGCGGCGCTCCGTGCGGTTGTCCCACGGCAGGGGCCCCAGGACCTCACCACGGCCAGCAAATTGGTTGAGTGCAAACTTGCCTTTGAGGAGGGGGTCATGCTCCAGGATAATCCACACATTGTCAATGGTGGCCTTGGGGAGCCCCGTCTGGGTGTTCACGGCCAGCTTGGCCATCCAGTTGGCGGGGTCCTCCTCATTGGTGGGCTCCACGCCCTCAAAGTCCCGGACGGCCTCCTGGTAGCGCTCCTGGCTCATCAGGGCGGCCACATCGGCGTCCTGGACCGCCAGCTCACACATGGCCTTGTAGGACGGCAGGCGGTTTGTGGGGGTCCCAGGCTGGGCCTCATCGTCCTTGTCCCCAAAGCGGTGGAGGCGTACCATATCAAAGGCATTGACCAGCCGCCCGCTGCACGGGTCGGTGGCGTGGTGGCTATAAAGAAATTTGCCGTTGTCGTAGATCACAGCGCCGCCGGTGGTGGAGCCGCCCAGGTAGGTGTACCGGCCAGGCATAGTGTCCACGGCCTCATACATGTCCGGGATGAGCTCATCCATGGCCCGGTAGATGTCATAGGTGCGGCAGAAAGCGCCCACCACGCCGGTCTTGGCCTCCGGGTCACCTTGCTTGACGGCCAGCTTGGGGAGGCTCAGAGCGCCCGGCACTTGGGGCCAGGCGGTGCAGTCCTGCCAGTCGGCATATTGGGCCAGCAGGCCGTTGACGGAGATGAGGGGCTTGTCCTGCCAGCGGTAGACATACTGGCTGTCAGAGCAGCAGGACGGCCAATACATGAGCCGGGACACCTCAAAGGTGGTGGGGTCCATAAGCTCCAGGCCTATGTATTCCGCCATCTTCCGGGCGGCGGGCTCATATTCATCCGCCGTCATGGTCCGGTCAGCGGGCAGCAGAACACGCAAGCGGGGCGCTGCCGGGCTGTGCTTTCTGGTGCTGTAAATGCAATAGCCGCACCCCAGAGCATCCACCCGGCGCAGGACATCCTCCGTGCCACCGGAGGGGATGTTGTCCAGGTCCAGGGTGATGACATCACGCCCGGTCACATTGTTGGCCTTGCGCCGGGGCCCGGACAGTGTGCCGGCCATAAAGCCGCCCACATCCTTGAGGTCATCCTGCTGGGCCTTTTTCATATTCAGATATTCAGCCAGGGTTTCCGTGCCTCTGGCCGGGGTCTGGAGCCTGGCCCAAAGCTCAGAGATGAGCATGGTTTGCTGTTGCCAGGTCATGGCCCGCCGGTTACTTCCGGCTGATATTGTTATTTTGCGGTCATATTGCATGGGCGGGCACCTCTTACTCTGGGTTTTTCTGTTCTTGGGTTATTCGTTCCAGCCAGCGCCGGAGCTTTTCCGCCTCCACGGCGGTGGTGTTATATCCGCCCATAGCGACATCCAGGACCTTGAGGCACAGGCGGACATCTCCCAGCTCCTCATGCAGATGCGCTGCCGCTTGTGCATGGGTCACAGGCGTGGGGTTTTCACCCCGGAGCTTTCTGGCCATTTTGAGAGAGGCCTGGGTCAGTTCGGCCAGCTCCTCAGCGCATTGCTCCAGCACGGCGGGCAGGCCGATGGCCTCAATGACCTGGAGCACCCCTCTGGTGCTTTCGGTGTCAGCAGCTTTCACCTGAAACACCTCCCGGTCTTTTTGTCCTTGATTTCAATACGGGCCAGCAGCTCAAAGCCGCTTTCCGCTATGATGAATTTGAGCACCTTGATGAGAAAATTGACCTTTCCCTCCAGGGCGGCGTCCTCCTGCATGATGGGCCGCAGGGCGTTGTAGGCGGTGGGGTCAGGGTAGCCCTCACCGTTTTCCCAGGGTTTAGGGGTCATTGTTCAGCACCTCCTCTTGCCATTTTTCAATATCAATGCCCTTTTCCTTGAGTTTGTAGCGCTCGGGGTAAAGGTCATCCATTTCATAAAATTCACGCATCCGGCGGTGTTCTTTGGCCATCGCCAGATAAAAGTCATGGAGGCGCTTTTCCCTCCATCCATAGCACTGGTACAGGGTCCAGATGACCATGGTGTCCAGGTCAAGGGAAAAGCGCTTGTCTGCCTCCAGGCATTGTTGATTGATTTCGTGCATCATGGCCTGCTCCATGGTCGGGGTCATAATGTCCCGGCCCAGATCGGAGAGCTTGATGTTGATGCTGGGGTCCTTGGGCACCTGGATGCCCTGCTTTTTCAGCTTGCGGCGTTCCTGCCTATTCATGGCGGGCCTCTTTCACGCATTGGAGAAAGTGCTCCGTGGGCTCCCAGTCCTCCATCACAAAGACCGTTTCCTCCGGCCCCAGGCCGTGGAGGTCACACACAAAGTCACCCTCACCCAGATACATGCAATGGTCACAGAGGTTGGGGTCACAGGTTTTGGGCACCGGACGGCGGTGCTTTTTACGCTTGCCCATAGGTCAAGGCCTCCTTTCTCAGTCCTCAGCGGTGGCAATCTCGCCAGCACATGCCGCATAACCGGCCAGGTCCACAAAGCTGTCCGCTTTGTTTCCGGTGGCAATCCGGGCCACCTTGAGCAGCCCCATCATGGCGGCCACATCCTTGGCGGTGATGTGGTTGACGGCCATGACCCTGGCCAGCTCCGGGTGAGCTGCCCGCAGGTAGACACCCCACAGCAGGCCGATGGTTTCAAAGTTATTTTCCGGGGTGCCATAGTCCTGCTCACGCTCTCCGCAGACACAGACCCGGGCGGCCTCCAGGATTTCAGCTCTTTTCATGCGGCACCTCCAGATCATCAAACACAACGGGGATGAGCTCCTGCATCCGGTGGAGCAGCGGGATGGCCACCTCTCTCATCTGAGGGTGGGCTGCCGGAGCCGTGCGGAGCTTGAAGAAATGCCGCCATTCCCGCAGGTTAGCAGTCATCACCACCTCCGTCTTGAGGCTGTTGGGCAGCACAGAGCGGGCCTCTTGAGGAGAACAGCCCCACTCCAGCAGGGAGAAATAGGACCGCTCAGCTGTTTCACAGGCCCCTCTCCAGCAGGCAAAAGCCCTGGTGCCCTCCACCAGAAACGCCGGGCGGATGACGGTGATTTCACCGCCAAAGCCCTCTTTGGAGTAATTGCAGTAGCGGGTGCTTTCCTGGCAGTAGGACGCCAGACGGTGCCGGACCAGTTCATGGGAAACACCCCGGTCACAGCTAAATTTGACGGTGATGTTGAAGTGCTCCAGCACGGCCTCGTGGCCCCGCTTGATGATGCCAGCCACAAAAGCGGCGGCGCTGGTGTCGGTGATTTTGTCCTCGGACTTGTAGCACACCCGGCCACACAGCTCGATGTGCTTGAGGATGGTTTTGCCGTCCAGGGGTGTGAGAATTTCAAAACTGGGAGAGATGATTTTCATGTCGTTGCCTCCTTAGATTTTGGTATTGTAGTCTTTCGGCTGGATGACGATGGTGATGGCGTCCTTGCAGATGGTCAGCTCTTTCACTTTCGCCTCCAGGATGCCGGGGCCACAGTGGCGGGGGTTTTCCATCCACCGCAGGGAGGGGGCGGTCCCCACTTCCTCCCTTGAGGTTTTCACGGTGACGGGGATGTCATCACTGTTATGACCAATAGAGAAAATGAGGTCTAACACGGTAAACTTTTTCCTCATGCGCTCAGCTCCTTTCTTATCAGATGCGGGCAGTTTGCCTGGACCAGAGCCTTGGCCATGATCGGCACCACGCTGTTGCCGATGCGGGCCACCTGTTCCTTGATGGGGTAGGGCCTGCCCTCGCTGTCATGGGTGATGATATAGTCCGCCGGAAAGCCTTGCATGAGCTTGAGCTCCGGCTCTGCCTTGAGCATCCGCAGAAAAATGTCTTTGAGGATGTACTGCTGGCCATTCAATTCAGTCACGACATTCACCAGGCCAAAACGGTCTTTGGTGGTGATGGTGGCCAGGGGCTCCTCAAGGGTCTGCCCGCAGCCGGTGCCGTAGTATTTGATGAGAAAAGCGGACACCAGGCCAAAGTGGCCGGGTGAGGTCGTGATGGTGTGGATGGGCTCCCGGCAGCTCTGGCCAATGCCGGTTTTGTAAAACTTGGTTACAAAGGCCGTCACAAGGCCATAGCGGTTGCTGGTGTCAATGGTTTTGATGGGCTCCGTCAAGAGCTGTCCCCGGGCATCTCCCGCTTTGGTTTCTCCGTGGTACTGGATGAGAAAAGCAACGGCCTCCTGGTTGTTCACAATGTAGGGGGTGGGGTTTTCCACAACATATTTGCGGTAGCCATTCGCAATGCGGCGCATGGTGGCATCCGCCAGAGGCTTGGGCCGGTTGAAAATAGATCGCCCCAGGTCAGACCAGTCAATGAAGTCCCCGCAGGGGAGCCATTTCTCTGTGCCATTTCCGCCGTCTTTGCTATGTGTAGGCGCTGGCCAGATGATGGGGCGCTGGTCCCGTCTAAAGATGGCGTACCACCGTTTTCTGGTGGTTGGGGCTCCATAATCAGCGGCCACAAGCTCACGGCTGTCAAAGGCATATCCCAGGGAGCACATGGCCTTGATGAATTTGTTGTAATCTTCCCCGGCCCGCTCTTTGATGGGTCTGCCGGTGCTGTCCAGAGGGCCCCATTGCTGGATTTCCTCAACATTCTCCATGATGATAATTTCCGGCAAAATGGCCTTTGCGTGTTTGTAGACGGCCCAGGGGAGAATACGGAGCCCCTGGTGCCGGGGCTGGCCACCCTTGGCCTTTGAGTGGCTGGTGCAGTCCGGTGAGGCCCACATGAGGTCAACAGGCCTGCCAGCCACATATTTCTGGAGGTCAACGGTGAAAATGTCCTCCGTCAAGTGCAGGGTGTTGGGATGGTTGACCTTGTGGATGCGGATGGCCTCCGGGTCATGGTTGATAGCAATGTCAATGGGACGGTTTAGGGCCAGCTCAATGCCTTTGCTGGCCCCACCGCCACCGGCAAAGCAGTCAATGAGTAATCCGCTCATGCTGGTGTTCTCCTTTGTTGTTTTTTCCACTGGAAAAATAGCGGTCAGTCAGGCTGGAAACCATGCCGGGCAAGGTAGCGCTCCGCCTGCCGTTCTTGGGTAAAAGAGCGGCTTTTGCGGCGCTCACGGTCCCGCCCATAGACAACGGTGGAGCCAATGCCTTTGACCACCCAGTAGTCTTTGTTGTGCTTGCGAACGGGGTTATAATAGACGGCCTCGCCTTTGTCATTTACCATGTGCATGGTCTTGGCCTCCTTTATCAGTCTTTGGTGAAGTAGTAGCCCACCCAGCCAGCGGCTTTGAGGGGCAGATCAGGTGCCCAGGGCACCGGCTCCCCCATGATGGAGCAGACGGTGGAGAGCATGGTGTCCTCATCGGCAAAGGGGGCCACATCAATGACCACCTCATCATGCACATGGAACACCACGGGGAGCTTGGCGGCCTCCAGCCTGTCAATGGATGCGGCCAGACAGTCCCGGGCGATGGCCTGCACACAGTTCTCCACCAGCTTGCCGCCGTATGTTTCAATGCGTTTCCACCTCTTGGTTTTCTGGTCCATACCCATGTAGGAGATGGAGGGCCGCCCCCATTCGTTCTGGCCAATGCTTGGGTTGATGTAGTAGAGCTTGCGCCCGGATGGGAGCAGGATGGTGAGGCAGTCAGTGCCGTTGTCATAGTCATACTCACGGGCCAGCAGCAGGCCGTTGACGCCCACGCTGCCGCCCTCCGTGATGACCTGGACGGCGGCGCTGTCCATGGAATACCAGAGGTCGCGGATGCGCTTGTTGGCCTCTCTCCAGCGGCTCACGATGTCCGGCAGCTCCTCCTCAGTGAGCCCCATGTCCAGAGCTCCCATGGTGATGAGGGCACCGGTGCTGCCCTGGTAGCCCAGGGCCAGCTCAGCCACCTTTCCCTTTTGCCGGAGTGCATACTCTGGGTTGCCCTTTTTGATGAGCTCCAGGGGCACGCCGAACATCTGAGAGGCGGATGCCTCATAGATTTTGCCGTGAGTTCGGAACACCTCCAGCCGCCATTGCTCACCGGCCAGCCAGGAAATGACACGGGCCTCAATGGCCGAAAAGTCAGCATCAATGAGGACATGCCCCTCCGGGGCCACAAAGGCCGTGCGGATGAGCTGGCTGAGGGTGTCAGGCACGCTGCCATAGATGAGCCGCAGGGCGTCCAGCTTACGGTCCTTGACCAGTTCTCGGGCAAGGTCCAGCGGCTCCGTGTAGGTCCGGGGCAGGTTTTGCACCTGCACCAGCCGCCCGGCCCAGCGCCCCGTCCGGTTGGCCCCGTAGAATTGGAGCAGCCCCCGGACCCGGCCATCCTCGCAGACGGCGGCCTCTATGGCATCATACTTTTTGGTGGAGGTCTTGCCCAGCTCTTGCCGGATTTCCAACATGCGGCTCACCTGGGCGCTGTTATCGTCACGGCCCAGCAGGCGGGCCACGGTGTCCTTTCTCAGATCGGCCAGCTCCTCACCAATCTCCTCCTGGAGCCATGCGGAGAGCTGGGCCACGCTGTTGGGGTTAGACAGACCGGAGAGCCGCACGGCCTCCGCTGTGAGGTTTTGGCGCACGGTATCACCCAGATATAGGGCCCCGGTGACCAGCTCCAGGTCAACGGCCACGCCCCGGGCATTGATGATGAGGTCAGTTTCCCATTGCTTCTGCACCCAGTCCGGGGGCATAAACGCTGAGAGCCGCCGCTCAATTTCCATCTCCGTGACCACATCCTGCTTGCAATACTCTTTGAAAAGCTCCCATTTTGCGGGGTCGTGCTGGGGCAGGTTGCGGGTCCTCTGGCCGTTGGCCTTTGTGGGCTTGCACGGTATGCAGAAATAGCGGATGAGGGCCTTGCCGGTGTTGAGCTTTTGCTTGTCTTGGGGGAGCCCCAGGGCTTTTCCGGTGGCCTCCAGGCCCGCAGTATAGCCGCAGTAAAGGCCGTGGAACATGGTGCAGCGCCATTGGTTGGGGGGCAGGGTGCCCAGATACTTTGAGAGGCAGCCCCATTCAAAGGGGGCGTTGTAAGCGTGCTTTATGTATCCCGGGCTGGTGATAGCCTGGACCAGCCACGGGGGGAGCTGCTCCCCCCGGGCCAGGTCGATGATTTCAACAGGCGCACCATCCACGCTGTACGCAAAGAGCAGGATTTCAAAATCCGGGCTCTGTATGTACTTCTGAGCTCCAGCTTTTAGCAAGGGCACGCTGGAATAGGTTTCAAGGTCAATGCTGAGATGGTGCATGAGTGGGCCTCCTTATGCGCTGAAAGCGGCGTCCTTGGTGTAGAGTTCCATGATGTTCTCCGTGTTCACGCCACGGGCCTCCAGCTCATCCATCATGGCCTTAAAGAGCGGGGTGCCGGTCACATACTGGACCAGCTCCTCAGAGGTGAGGCTGGTGGCGTTGTGGAGGGACTTCTTGCGGATGTCCTCCCCGGACCCGTTGGGGGTCCAGGCCTCCTGCTCCTCAAAGGTGGCCTCCTCAATGTCGGTGACCAACATGGCCTGGACCCGGGCGGGCTTTTGCACCAGCATCTTGACCGTGTTGAGCAGGTGGGCGGTTTCCATGTCCTTGACCTCCAGGGCCAGGCCAAAAGCTCCAATCCAGAGCTTGCCATCAAAGCGGGTTTTCATCGGTATTTCCTCCTTTGTCAGTTATCACATGGGCTGTCCGGTGATGGGGTTGATGCCGTTGCCGCCGTTCCAGGGCGGGGTGTTGCCGGGGACAGGGGCCGCACCGTAGGCCCCCGGGGTAGCGGGCATGGCCGCACCATAGTTGGGGGTGGCGGGAGCCGCAGGAGCGCTGCCGATGCCCGCAAAGTCAGAGGCGGCGGAGGCCTGGCCGCTCAGAGGCTCCCCGTCACGGGTCTTGAGGACATTGCCCAGGCCGCAGCCGATGCCCTTGTTTCCGCTGTTGGAGTAGCCGAAAAAGCGGATGGTCACACGGCCATACATGCCGCTGTAAATGTCAGAGGGGGCCAGCTCACAGTTGATGTTGTCGATGCCCACCACCTGGGGCTTGTTCTTGGTGCTGGCGGTGATGACCCAGTGGCCCTTGCACTCATCGCCAAAGGGGACACCAGACTGGCGCACGCCGTCACCGTCATGGATGGGCACCTTGAGCACCGGAGGCCGGGCCCCATTCCAGGTCTTGGTCAAGGCCTCCTGAGCGGCGGCGTTGATGGCGGCGTCAATGTCCGCCTTGGTGGTCGTGTCAGTCTTGGGGATGAGCAGGGTGACGGAAAACTTGGGCTCACCGCCCTGCTGGGAGGCCCGGGGGGTGGTCAGGTTGCAGTAGGAGAGGCGCACCTCACCGGTCAGCACTTTCATGGGGTCATTCTGATACATAATCCTTGATCTCCTTTTCTTAATTCATTGGGTGTTTCGTATCGGGAAAGAGGGTTTCCTCAAATACCTTGCGGGATGCCACCAGCCGCTCATAGCGTGCGTGGGCTTGCTTGAAACGGACGGTGAGCTCTTTGTTGAGGCGGAGCTGCTCAACTGTTTTTGGGTTTCGGCTCCTTGGCTTGTCCACCTTTTTCCAGCCATCCTCATAGGCTCTTGCGGCAGCTCTCATGGTTTCCTGGGCCTCCGGTATGGTGGCGTCAAAGTAGGACCGGATGCCCTGGATGGCGGCCTCATTTTCAAACTGGGCCTTTTTGGCCAGCCGAAAGAGCTTTTTGAGGTTGTGGATGGGTAGGTGTTCCAGTGCGGAGTACAGGACAGCCGCATGGAAAGAGCCGTGCTGGATGATGAAAAAGTCGCTGCCGTTCATCCGTCAACCACCCCGGCAAATTCAGCAGCGGCGGGGGCGTAGGCCTCCCGCTTGTCAGAGGCCGGGGCAAGGGTGGGCTTGCCCAGAGGCTTTGTCACAAAGCCGCCAATCTTCTCCGCAAATTCAGCCTTCCCCATGAGTTTCTCCAGCTCAGAGAGCGTCTTGGGCTTGCGGTCATAGACCAGGGCCTCATCATACCCAGCGGCAATGACGGCTTGGATGGCGGCGTCCTGGTCGGTAAAGGTCCGATTGCTCCGGCCCGCCACCAGTTTCCAGCCGAGGATTTCTTTGCCCGCCAGCAGGGCCTCCGTGGCGTAGGCCTCCAGGTCTTTGTACCATTGGACCAGTTGGGCCCCACGCTCCAGCAGATCGCCAATCTCCTCATCAGAGAGCAACGGGTGGACCTCCTCACCTGTGATGGCTCCGGTGTGGGAGTGCTCCTGGGGGACCATGGCATCCGCCGGGATGCTCCCGGCAGGCACACAGCCTTTGAAGTCCTCCAGGGCGGTGTTGACATTGGCACGGGCCCGGCACTGGGCCTTGCCACGGCAAAAGCGGCAATGGTCACCGGGAACAAACTCACCCAGACCAGAAAAGGCCCGCTGGGCAATGGGCTTGATACTCTCGCCCCAGGCCCTCAGCTCCTCCACGGTGATTTCATCCGTGGTGTAGCTGTCCAGCCGGGGTTGGTCAATGGTCATGCGGACCCGCTTGATGGTGTCACCGAACACGGCGGCATAGCGCCGGAGCGCTCCCAGGGCGTAAAGTTTCATTTGCGGGTTGCCCACGGCGGAAACCGGGACGCCCTTGCCGTGCTTGTAGTCGGTGATGCTCAGCAGATCGCCGCCGATGATGCAGCAGTCACAGGTGCCAAAGCCCTCCGGCACATAGTCCGAAAAGTCCACCCGGACCTCCACGGCCACGGTGGGGGCGCTGTCATAGTCCATGACCTGCTCCGTGATGTGCTCCAGGTAGAGGTCCGTGGTCTTGTCCATCTCCGGGTCATAGAGGGGGTTTTTCTTGAGCTTATTGAGCCGGGTGTTGTAGGTCCGGGTGCTCATGGGGGTGCATTTCTTGAGGACCTTGAGCTCACCAATGGCGTGGGCCAGGCGGCCCTCCTCCGCATACTCGCTGGTGTTCTCCGGCAGCCCCTCCTCAAAGCGGGGGGCCGCCGTACACTTGAGCCAGCGGGAGGCGGAGGAGGCAGAAAGCAAAGCGTGTTTCTCAGGAGGCATGGGGCACCTCCTTAAATCTGAGCGCCCAGGCCCCGGAGCTCCGTGGCGAAAGCGCCATACTGCTCCGGCTTGAGCTGGGTGACGGCCTGCACGCCATAGCGGCCCAGGAGCTCCAAAAGCTGCTGCATCTTCCCGGCGTCAACCAGGGAGGCACCGGCCCGGGAGATTTGGTCCAGGGTATAGGTGGGGGCTCCCGCAACAGGCACAGCAGGGGCGGGGGTGTTACCAGGGGCGGCAGATGTCGGGCCAGCAGTCGGCGCATTGGTCACAGGCGTGGGAGAGGGGCTGGGGACCACCACAGGGGGCGCCATAGTGGGCGCAGGTCCCGGGGTAGGGTTTACCGGCGCAGGGCTCACAGGAGCCGCCACGGGGGGCACAGGAGCCACCGCAGGGGCAGGTGTGGCCGGATAGGCGGAAACCGGCAGCGGCTCATCCGGGATGAGCAGCGCCGGGTCCGGGCCAGAGGCGATGGCCTCAGCCAGTTTCAAGATAGAGGCGGCCAGATCGGGAGCCTCAACGGTGATTTTCATTTCCATCATGGATGTCATCCTCCTTTGTGTTTTCTTGGCAGTCACATTTCTCTCCGGGGTCCAGGTTGGCCCCGCAATAGGGACAGGTCCAGTAATACGGCATGGCTTACTCCTCCAAAATGCTTGTCCAGTAGTCAAAGCGGTCCATGACCTTTGTGGAGTGCTCCGTGTGGTATGTACCGGAGGCCCACAGCTTTTGAGCACCGGAGGGGCCGCAGTTGTAGGCCATGATGGCCATTTCCGGGTCCCCGTAGGCGGTGAGGTAGTCGGAGAGGAACAGGACACCGGCCTCAATGTTTCCGGCTGGTGTCATGGGGTCAATGCCTTGCTCCAGGAGCCACCCATGATTGACCTTATTGATTTGCATGAGGCCATAGTCATTGGTGTTGCTGGTGGCATCCGGGTCAAAGCGGCTCTCCACATCGGCCACAGCCAGCGCCAGAGCGTAGGGGACGCCGTACTCCTCACAACAGGCCTGCATGGTAACCTGGAGGTCATAGTCCAGGAGGTTGCCGTCTGTCACTATGTCATCCCGCCAGAGGACCTCCTCCGTGGAGGGGACCTCACTGGGCTCATTGGTAGGCTCCGGCGTGCTGGTGCTTTCCTGGACCGGCTCCTGGAGAGTGGGGGCCGCTTTGTCAGCAGCCCTCACCCCCACGCAGTAACCGGCGGCGAAGATAGCAGCGCATACCAGGGCCAAAAAGATGACCGGGCGATAATTGGGGCGGCGTTTGCGCTTAGCAGGCCTCCGGGTTGTTTCATGGGTGGACATGGAGCTCACCCCTTAATTGGTGATACGGCGGAAAAGCTCCTCCGCCAGCTCACGGGTGCTGTACTGCTCCAGAGGGTTGGCGTCCTCAGCCTCCACAGTGAGGGAGGAGGGAATGAGGAAAGCGGGGCGGGACCCGTAGGTGCTGGTGCAGTAGTAGTTGCCGACATAGCCATTGGTGCGCAGGCCCATCTCCCACTTGTCATCCTCATTGACCTCCGGGGTGCTCCAGGGGGTGACGGACCACTCAAAGCTCTCAGGCAAGGGCAGAATGTCATGGTACTTGCGGAGCTCATCCAGGGTGAGCGGGGCCACCTTGCACTCACAGGTGCCATACTCTTTGGAGCCATTGAGAGCGGTGAGGTCCACAGTGCGGGTGATGATCTCATCGGGGTTGCCGTCCGTGAGGCTCCGCAGATAGGGGCCATTGAGATGGGACCGGAGAGAGCTGGCGGCAAAGTTGTTGGAGCTGCCAAAGGCGTGGGTCATCTGGTCCAGGTGCAGCATGAGGGTGCCGTCCTTGCGGTGCTCCAGCACCAGGCAGGGCTCTCCGTGGTAGTCCACGGTCTTACCGGGGGCGATGTTCAAAACAGGGGTTTTCATTGGTATGTCCTCCTTTGTTATTCCTGGGCGCTTTCAATGCTGGAGATGGCCTCATCCAGAGCATCCACAGCGCTGCTCATGTTGTCCACGGCGGCGTCTGCCGCCTCATACCTCTCAGAGCCCTGGAGGTTTTCCGGCATGTTATCCCGGTATTCTTCCTCCTCCGCCTGGAGGTTTTCCAACAGCTCTTTGGCCTCCTCAATTTTGGAGATGACCTCATCAAGAGCTTTGCGGCGTGCTTTGTTCATGGGCTCCTCCTTATTGGTCGGTTTCGTCCTCATCATCGTCCCCAGAGATGTCAATGAGGCTTTCTGCCTGGACGATGATTTCAGAAACAATCTGGCGGATGGGCAAGCCGGTCTTGAAGCGGAGCCGCCGGACAACTTTCTCCGCCTCCGGGGTGAGCCGGACGGTGCCGATGCACTCATCGGTGCGGGTCTGGGTCCTCAAAATAATGGGTTTCATATTGTGCCTCCTTTGATTTGTGAAAAGCGGTGACAGTTATGGCCTCAGCGGCTCTGCTTTCCCCTCCGTTCAAGTTCCTGCTGCATCCTGAGCTGGGCAAGGGTAGCATCATACTGCAATCGCTGGTCCGGGAGGCGGACCCCAGAACGGCCCCGGCGCAGTTCCGTGTAGAGCGTGGAGAGCGGCACATCAAGAGCCGCCGCCATGTCTTTGACCGTTTTGCCTTGCTCCCAAAGCTCCTGGAGCGTCTGCCGGGCTTGGAGCGTTGCGAAAGCGTAGCTCGCCATTGATTTCACCTCTTTTCTGGCATAAAAAAAAATTAGCTTGCGGGGTTCCATGTATTGCTACATGGACCCTGCAAACTAATCTTAGTGGTTGCCAAGCGCAACTTATCGACAAATCGTCTTGTTAAAACAAGATAAGTATGGTAAAAT